>BNJU01002560.1_pt1 | contig 91915 bp, 122 predicted proteins | sample 8539281 | NCBI WGS metagenome assembly BNJU01 (sample SAMD00202456, study PRJDB9452) | human saliva metagenome | isolation source: human saliva | place: Japan
CAGTTACGGTTGCTTTGTACTCAGCTATTTACTATGTAACTCATGCTACTTGGGGATATTTTTCATTCTGGTCAGAGTGATAGTCACTGCACTTGACTTGCTTTTCCGGAACTGCTCTTGCTGTTATCGTGAGATGTCTTCCGAACCATTCTTAAGGTTTTCACACTGCCTTCAGAATTTTCACTGGCATGATTTTAAACATCCCGCTTTCTTCGAGCTAGCCTTTCCTCCTCTTTATTGCCTGACTTACCGTTATGTGTGCTGCTCATTATCTTTCTTTCTTTTGTTTTGGTTGTTTTCACCTGCTGTTTTCGTTCTTGCTATCTTCGTCCCAGTTTATCCTGCCTTCTAAGCTTTGATAAGGAGAGATCTTTTCTAAAGTAAAGTTACCGGTAACCTGATTTTGATTTGTCGGGAAACATATACGGGCCCATTTTTCATGAAAAATGTTACCTGCTGCCAGTTTCACTGGGTCAAAGGCATGCAGATTGTTCCATCCTTATCGATTCCGCAATCAGGCATAATCCACCCGGGATTGATCATCGGTAACGTAACTCAACATATCCGGAGCCGAGAACAACATTGTCCTCATCAATGACGGGGATTTTCGTCAAAACTATTGATTTGGGTATTGCTGACTTGCATCATCCCGTTGATGGATTTTATAAATGTTTACTCAAGCCCGCCTGGTAAGAGAACATGTAATTTTGATTTTCCTTTGTGGTGTCTTTTTTTTTGCTTTTTCCTCTAATTTTGCAGTGAACTCTTTAATAGGAAGAACGAACCACATGAACCAAAAAAAAAGTGTCTGTAGCAGGATCATCCGTTTCGTGCTTTTCCATTCAATTTTAACTTTTGGGGCAGCCAAAACAAAATAAAATGAAATTAATCACCAGACACGGTGACATAATGAAGATAGAAAGGTGCTTGACTTCTTTTTCTCTGTAGACCCTTTGAACTTCTATAATCTTTTTTGCTGGACATGTTTTCTCCTCAGCTTTTTTTCTAGATATCATGCAAGAAAGTAGTTTCAATCTTCCTTTTACAACATAACTTATGCAATTAGGACTTCCTATCGAAATTGGGTACAACAGCGCTGCATTGAATTTAAAGAGTGACTGTCAAAATCTTTTGATAATGAACATTTTGAAAGATATTCCCTAAGATGTTCCTAAAGACATTCCCAGAGACATTCAAAGACATTCTCGGAACCTAGGCAAAAAGAGAAAGAGAATAAGAATGAGAAGACTAATCTGAGGATACAGAATTTGATGAAAAGAGATATAAAAAGGCCGTTTATGTTTTGGCGGGAGCCACTTGTTGGCTTCAAACTTAAAACCTTCGTTTCAGCTGGAGACTTTTTTCCGGGAGGAGCTACAGGACTTACGGTTCTCGCAAAGAGTGGCATTACGCTATTTAATTTAGCGCCCAGTATTCTGTACCAAATATCATTATCAATATCATTCTGGTCTATACTGGCTGGAAGGGAAAGAAATTCAATGATCTTATCTTTGATTATGATTTTGTTCACAGGCTTGTAACGATAGTGTAACTTATACAGCCCACACTCGGACAGCTTTTATTATCTATCTTTGAGAATCTTAAATCGTCCGCGCCATTGGCTGCCGCTTTGCCCTGTGATGATGCCACCAGGGGGAAATTGACTTTATCGCGACGATCTGTTCCAGAAAAGGGAGGACATTAATTTGATTTCTATTTTAACGTCTTTTGGCTGTTGCCGATATCTTTCGGCTGGGAGAAGGCATTTACCCATCATTTTCCAATATGTGTCCACAAACCATTTCCGCCCTTTATTGAAATTATCAAAAGTTGGCGCTTTTGTGATTACGATCCAATGAAATAGCAGTGGAACCATGAGTGTCTGTCATCACGGCGCTCTATTATGCACGCCATGGGAAGGCCTGAAAGAAAAGACCATTTATACAGTATTCCGGTGATTTCTTCAGCGGATGTCAAGAAGGTAAAGATGAAGATTAATTAAATTGATTCCAAAGCCTTTATCAATACGATTCGTTCTAAGGATATTATCGGTATTTCTATATAGCTCAAGATTAAAGAGTAGGACATAATATTTCGATTTGAAAGGAGAAAGATTAAAAGAGTAGGAAATCATACTGATTTTGAAGGAAAGATTAAAAGAGTAGGAGTTATATAGAAAAGTATATAGAAAAGCACATAGAAAAGACATATAGGAAAACATATGTGAATTATAGTAGATATAAAGGAGAAGAAGCACTATGAAAAGCAGTATCAGAATATATTTTTGATTTGATGGAACTATTGCGGATTCCGCCCGGAATTATGAAGTCGGCAATATGCCTTGGATCATTTTTCCTACCCAATGAACCGATGAAAAGCTGAGAAGATTTAGGGACCTTCCTTGCAGGATTCTTTTATGCGATTCTACTATTGGAAGAAAGGCTAAAGAAGTTTACTACTATCGGGAATATTATCCTGAGAAGGGAATGTATGACGCCTTTTATATCCCGGATGGAGGAATGCACAAGAAGATGCATGAAGGGGGAAGAAGCTGTGCTTTTAACTCCTAAGCCTCTGTTTTTTGGCCACACAAATTATAGCCCACTTTGGTCTATCCCTATTTTTTCCTGAAATTACACGGAGCTGAAGGAGCAATATCTGACAAGAGTTTTTGATGAGAAAGTTATAGTGCGAAGTGGCTTAAAGAAGATTGTCTTATGGTAGGAGATACCGTTTACGACAACGGCGGGCGAAGGATGCAGGAATCGACTTTGTGGCAGCAGCTCTACGGCTATGGAGAACGAAGAAATCGAAACGGTACCATTCCATTGAAAGCCTTTACTTCATTAAAGATTGTTTTTTAATAGACTAACTTATCAGTGTACCTGCTGCTGCATGAAGAGGAAAATTATGGCATGAAAGTGGTAAAATTATATTTACAGTTTAAGAAGAAAGGATGTATGAAAAGAAATCTTTGGAAATGGTTGTTACTTTGTTCCTTTGCCTTGGTCTTTTGCCCGTACCAGCTGGGGAGAGAGTTCTACGGAAGCAAAGAAGCAAATCTACTCTCTATGGTAGAAGAGAAAAGCCTTTGGTAGAAAGTTCTGAAAATGTGGAAGAATCCAAGACGGGAGAATAAGGCTGAGACAGGAGAAGGCCTGACGATTTTTAAGTCTGAAGGGCCTCACCACCATTAAGCCCTAGAAAATGATGGAGAAAGTGAAGAGGAAAACTTATTTACCAATTTCAAATGGAAGCAAGCTTCGATAGCGACTTCCGGAGTTGTATCCGGAAAGGGATGATTGCCACAACCTGGGCCAATATGGCGGCAGTTTTATATCAAAAGCTGGATAAGGACGTGGAAGTCTTGAATATCAATACTTGGGAATCTTGTATGTTATTACTGAAATGAGGGAGTGTAAGCAGCATTATGGATTTAGCCGAGTGATATTTATATGCCGGGACAGAGCCACACCAGAGTATGTGGCCGCGCCCCGCTTTCCAAGAACAATGTGAGGGAAATCTTAACTTTGTAACGGAATCTGCCGAGGCGGTAGGCGATCGGCATGAATCCCAACAATGTGGCGATTCTTCCCGAGCCTTTGCCACCGCAACCCTTTACAAACAGTAATCTACAAAGAAAAATCTCATCACAGAGGAGTGGAAGAAGTCCTTTGATGGAGTGAGTTGCCGCAGCAGCAACTGTCAGAAAGTCTTATGCCGAAGAAACATCCTGAAATTGCAAAGGCTTTTCTGAAGAGGAAAAGGTGCATTGCTGCTGTAAGTATGATGTTCAGAAGACGGCGGAGCCAGGTAAAACAGGGAATTTTGAGAAAGAAGTTTTGCAGCCAATATTCCAAACTGTAATATTCATTTCATTGACGGAGAAGAGACGAAGAAAGCTTTCTAGAGCAGTATTATCAAGTTTTTAAGTCCAATCCTAAGTCTGTGATGAGCTCACGGAAGAGGTATTATGCTCAGTCTTAGATGGCAGAGAAGTGACAGTTCTGCCAAAAATTCATAGCTTTTGATATAAAAAGAACGAAATGCATTCCGATTGTTAGAAGGAAAGAATGTGAAGCAATGTATGCAAAGTGAATTATACTATTTTGATAGCCATAAATTGTTTGCCAAATTGGTGAACAATCTCTTTCTTTTTGCTGGTCCTATGGAAAGCAGCCTTTAAGTCGACTATTGCAGCAGCAGGAATTCTACGGAATCCTGTGTGAAAGCTCTCTGAGAATCTTTCATTCATTTTCTTAGTTTTCTCTGGCTTACACTTTCTTTATCTTCCTATAGAAATTTCTATTGAGGATTCTTTTGTGCCGGGTTTTTGTGTTGTTTACCTGTACGTTTTATTATTATTCCTTTGTTCCTTCTGGGAAGGACAAGCTTTCCTCTCACCATAAGCGGCTTTATGTCCTTCCGATTTTCATATTAACCTGTTGGAGGGCTTTCTATAAACAGGACTGTAAATTACTGGAAATGGCGGAAGTCTTCATTTTTCCTCATATAGTGACTGGTATATTCATCTGCCGGCAGTATATCCCTTTTACGGCTTGGGGCAGCGAAATTAGCCATGGACTTTCCTAAAAGCGGTACTGGTGGCGGAGCTGATTGGCAAGTGGGAAAAGTATAGGCTATCAGCCGATGGAGCGGCGCAGTCTGGAAATGGTTGGACGTTCTCGGCCTGGGAGCATCGTGATTATTAAGCTTTGTCTCTCAGTGCTAAAACTTATTGCTACTGCTGATTAAGATTTCAGCAGGGGAAGGATGCGTAATGGAAATTGAACTGAAATGGAGAGAGCGTCGGAGAAAAATCCTTTTTTCCGGATTTCTTCTGCCAAATGGATTTGTCAAATATTTCTTTATAGAATTTCCGGTGGTCCTGAAAGGGGAAGACTACCTTGCTGCGAATTTGGCTTTCCTTGGAAAAATCTGACTGGGGGATTAGCTTCGGGGAGGCCAGGGGAGAGGGGAAGCTAAGGTATCCATGCTTTTCAGGAAAATCGACTGGAAAATATGTAGTGGATTGAAAATCTTCAGATAGCTTTACCCATGCTGTCAAAAGGAAATTTTAATGGAAATGTCTTGTTTTTTCGGGAAGAAGAAGATTTTCGAAAAGTTGAAAATATTCTGGGGAATGAAGAGATGCTTATTTAAGAGCAAATGCTCTTTCCCTTTGACTTCCTGTTTTTGGACGAACTCCCTTACCGGTTTGATAGGAGAACAGTTCGGAGGAGTATCTGTCACCCAGCAACGTCGGCACCTGCCAGCCATGGAAAACCCCATTGTTATGGAAGGATTACGGGACTATCGCTTTAGTTAAGGAGTCAAAAGCAAAACTTAAAATAACTGCAAATACTTAAAAGAAAAACTGTAAAGAAAAATTTATGAAATGCTAGAAAACTTGTAACACATGAAAAAGACTTGTCTATACTGATAGCGAATAGACAAAAAGGAGGCTCTAAGGAAGCAAAATATTTCTTAAAGGAATGCAGTGTAAAGGAGTATTATATGGCTCTTTATTTTTCCATTTTGGCTGCAGGAAACAAAGGCGAAATCGGATCAGAATTACAGATTGACAGTTCGGATATCGAAATCGGTCAGTCATAAAGAAGATTTGTAAGTATGGAGATGATTTAGCTCAATTAATTCAAAATGATGAGGGAACCGTTTTGAATATGCAGGGGCACGTTTGAAAAGCAACAATGACTCCCCAGTTCAAAGTAATCTCAAAGTGGATCTTGAGCATAAGTTCAATACTAACAGTTTGAAGATCATGAATTTTTATAAATTTAGTGGAGCTGAGGTGGGATTTGTAAGGCCACAGGTACTGCAATTCCACTACCTCACCATCAAGACCAAGAAGCTGAAGGCAAATCCCGGAGACTTGACCGGTAGGAGATGTGAAGGAGAGATGAAAGGAGGCAGAATGGTCCAGGGTCAATGCGTGAAAAGTATTCTGAAACTTCCACAGAGGTGTTAGTCGAACCAGCGGTGAAACTACCGAACCAGCGCTATGATTTTCGCCCATATTACCCAGGAACGGAAACTACAGCTGTAAAGATTAGAGCCTATGGCTTAAGTGGTGCCGCGTGACTGCAGCCTGAAGAATGGAGATGAGAGCAAGCTCTCTCAGGGAGGTACTGAGAACGGACGTTGATTTAGATGCATACGGCTGCGGTTCTAACCGGATCGTTCTTATCCCGCCAACACCCGGAAGATGATTAACGGAAAGTGGTACATTTCTCGGCAGTCCGGCTATATGAAGACCGCTGAAGCAGACCAACGGAATTTGGCATATTCAGACGGTAATGCTCACCAATACCAGAACACCGGACGGCTATGTAAATCAAAGCGGGAGCATGGGTAGCGTAAACCCGGCAGAATCATACAAAATGCAAGTTATAGCAGATATACGAAAAGCTTTGACAGAGAAATGCCTATGGATAATTCTTCAGATTTTCATGAGTGAAAGGTTATGCAGAACATTTGGCTGGCAATTATTATGCGATTCCTGCAGTCATTATTGTCTTTACACGATAATGTTTGTTTTGCGCAACGCCACTTTGGAAAGATAAAGACATGATTTAGCTTTTAGTTTACAGCGTTGAAGGCTTTTCAATGAAACGGAGAGAAAATGAAATTATCAGGGCAAGGTTATTAATTGAAGAGTTGATCTATCAGTGACACTGTATATTCGGCTATCCGGAGGTGCCTTACAGATATATGATGAGCTGTAAGCAGTAAGGGATCGGATTCATCACAAATTCTACCGCCCACAGAGCAGGGGGCAGTCTGCAGACGGGCGCCAGAGCCAGCGGAAAGGGTTAAGCGGCTGCGACTTCCGGTCCGGGAGCAACCAACCTTGTAACCGGTATTGCCAATGCCTATTTGGATTCCGTACCTATGGTTGCTATTACTGGAAATGTGGCCACGGAAGCATCTGGGAAGAGACAGCTTTCAGGAGGTGGATATCAAATCATTACCCAGCCTGTAGTAAAGCATAACTTATGTGCGATGTTACGGGAGCTGGAGCAGACGATTAAAGAGGCTTTTCAGATTGCCAATCGCAGAAAAGTCCAGTGCTGCTGATATTCCCATGACGCACAGATTAGAAGAATGTGAGTACGGAGGGCTGCTCCGAGATGCCGTGAAAAGCCCAAGCTCCCTAAGAGATCAGGAAGAGTCACGCCTTACCGGAGTCAGCGAAGAAGCCGTTAATTTCAGCCGGCGGCAGCTACGCGGCCAAGGCGGAGAAAGACATTGCTTTATGAGAAACTGAATATTCCAATACTGTCAGTACTATAAGAATACATCCTGACTCTATCCCTGAGCTTCGCTTAGTTGAATGCACGAAGCCAGTGGCGCAAAACCCAGTCGGAATGTGATGTGTTATTGGCTCGAGTCGTTTTCAGACCGTGCCACCGCAAGAGCCACGTGTATATACATGGGAATTGCGTAGTTAGTCCATGTGCAGACATTGGATACAGGAAATCGAGAGAATATGCTCTGGATTATTTCCGTAGAGGATGTGAAGAAGTGGATTGAGCAGATATCTTCCGAAAACTGAAGGAACAAAGAAATATCCTAAGTGGTGGGAAGAAATCCATGGATTTGAAAACCAAGAGTAGCGGAGGGAGATTTCTCCAAGCATTATCTTGAAACTCCGACGAAGTATTACGGAAAGATGCACATGCGTGGCATACCATGGGACAGCATCGACGTGTACAGCACAGTACTATCGTGCCTGAAGGCGAAGAACCTTCCTAAGCCCGGAGGATCGAAACCATGGGTTACGTGGCTTTAGAGCAGCCATTGGAGGTACAAGCCGGAAGAAAGAAGTGCGCATACCGCTTTTGATTACTCGAGGGATCCTTCAGATGAACTGTAATCGAGCTGTGTAAATAGCGGTTCATGAGAATCCACCGACTACCATTATCCTGATGAACAATCGTGTTTTCTGGCACGTGAGGCAGTGGCAGGTCAGCCTGGAAAACGCCATCTGCGAAACGGTTCTGGATAGAAGCACGGACTCGGTGTTGATGGAAGACATGCGTAAAGGCTAATCGCAAAACTGCAAGGAGTTGGAAGATGCTTAAAGGGAAAGAGAGGCTCAGGCGCTCCGATTTTACTAACTGCCCATTTAAATTCCGGACTGTAGAAGCGTTTTCCGATGATATCTTCCCGGAAAGATCTGTGATGACATTATTTACAGGAGGTGAGTGGTCATTTGGTTTACATGACGACGAAACAACTGCCGGGCGTTTGAACCGTATTAGCGGCGACCTTTACCGTAAAGAGCTTGCTACATTGAACTGGATCCCGCCGGTCTTGGTTAGAGACTCCTGCACCACATTGGTTCGTTTCCACTGTGATGACTTATATGGTATCAGGTAATTTCTCAGTTGGAGAAATTTTATGACGTGACGCAATGGTGCCGGGTAGAGCTTTCTTTCTCGGTGAGCGGATAGAATTCAGTCGTCAGAAATGCCGGAATACGATGGCTTTCACAAACTAGAGAGGCGAAACAGCGTCGTATAAAGTCCCTGCATTTGTTCTAAGGGATCCTTAGAAATGTGGCTAGAAGGGAGAGAAAACAATGTGGCTATTAAGTGTACTATGAGAAGGATTGCGACCTACAGTTATCAGAACGTGTTAGTTAGCGCGCGATCGAGCAGGGCTCTATGAAAACAAGTGCTGCTCATGCCCCTGAATTTACGCGGGACAAGCGTGGATAGAGTCATCGGTCTTTAGTGAAGGTTCCAAGTCTGCAGATATGCAAGGGAAGCATTTGGTTTTGGCTGATGGCTACGGCCACAGACGAGGCTGTGTAGAAGTCCGATGGCTACCGCGATCGTGTAAAATGACGAGTAGCAGGCTAAGTCTTTGGCAAGGATCAGATTCAGGCAAACTCCAAGTGAAGGTGCGTAAGACTCACCTTGCCTGCCTCACGGATTCTGCCATATGGCATCATCATGCCATTGTTCCTCCAAAGAATGTAACATCACTCGCGGTAGCATCGGGACCCGGACACACTGTCTGTTCTTGCAGTGTAGACGGAAAGGGTGTTCTCTGTCCGTAGTCAGGAGCAGGATTATCCCGGGAAACTCTATGGATGTGGCTAAGGCTTCATGCAGCTGCTATCGGCGGTCAAGGTGGAATCTCAGAGACAACTCTACGAAGAGACAGAGACATGACCTTTCGGAGAGCAGGCAGTACTTTTGCGTGGTGTGTTTGGCTTTGATGGAGGCAGGTCATACTTCTTGTTGAGGCAGGTTATCAGGCCGAAAATGCATATTTTCGAGTGTGTACATGAGATGAAGCTGATTGCAGACCTGATTTTCAAATGCGGATTGAGGGAATGCGTTATTCCATTTTCGATACAGCTGAGTACGGAGACTATACTCGCAGGACCAAAAGGTAATCTGTGAGGAAGCATAGCAGGTATGAAGCAGATTTCTTCCGATATTCAGACGGAACTCTTTTATGAAGGATTGGATTTTGAGAACCAGGCAGGAAGACCTCACTTTAGCAATGAGAGGAACATGCAGAGACTCTTGGCTTCCAAGACCGGTCAGGATTTACGTGCAGAAGATGGATGAAGCAGGTTCAGGATTTGACCAAGCGAGATACTGTTTCTAGGCCAGCGTGCACATTTTGTGCCGCTTTTTAAAAAGAAAAGGGAAGAGAAAGATGGAATTGACATTGGATCGGGTATATCAGTGAATGTCATGTTTTGTAGCCTGTACATATAAGACGGATTTAGACATAGCAAGAATTCAAACAGATTGTGATTTATACTTAAAGACGGGAAAAACTTACAAAACACCGGTTCTTTTTAAGATTCGAGGGCTTACTTTAAGATATCCACCCCTATCCGAGGAAGAGAGAAAGGAGGGTGAGAAGCTGTCTCGCAGGAAACCATGCTCATGGGTGTGCTTTGGCTGCGCAGGCCAGCGGCACCAAGTCCACCATCTTTTACCGGCCATTGCCCCATTTCAAAGTCGAGGCCACCAGCACGGGGCCAGTGTGGAAAATGATTGACGGTGTCTATGACGATGCCCGCATGAAGCGGCGGTGAAGTTCCAGGAGAGAGGCTGTCTTTATCTCATCCCTTTAATGATGTGGATGTTATGGCGGACAGGGCACCATCGGAATGGAAATCTGGATCAGCTGGAGGATGCGGATGCCGGTTGCGCCTGTAGGCGGAGAAGGACTTATTTCCGGAATTTTGCGATTAAGAAATTGAAATCCAAAATGTGTGGCATACGGAGTGCACAGTGCGCGGCTCCGTGGTGCAGGTGAAGGATCACCATCTGGGAGAGCCTGGAAGAAGTACATCCTTTGCGGATGGTATTGCGTAAAAATTCCGGGCAGCTTAAGTTATGCCATGGTAGAAAAATCATGTGATGAGCTGGTGACAGTTACAGAGACGATGAAACTGCTGCAGCGATTTTTAACCCTATGGAAAGACAAAAGATTGTTTCCGAGGGTGCGAGTGGTTTCCGTAGCGGCAGTCCTTTTCAATAAAAATTCTGTAAAAGGAGGTTGTTGCGGTTATTTCCGGCGGAAATGATCGATGTAAATATCTCGGCTCGCAATCAATCGTGGTTCTCTAAAACCGGAAGAAAGCAAGTCTACCATTCCTCTGGACAAGCTGCGACAGCTGGAGGAAGTATCCAAGATTATTGCTGAGCAGGGGAGGGTAAATCAGCTACAGGTGGACCACAATATCACGTGGAGGATTCCGACACTAACGGATGCCACCTGACCTCACAGATTGATACCAGAGATCTGCCCTATATTGAGCAAAATCAAGCAAGCCTTTTATTCAAAGAGGATTTACTATTCTTTAGAGCGTTGAAAGAGTTTTAGTCCAGGATTGGAAAAATAGAGTAGGAGGAAAGATGACAGGAGCTGCTGCCATTGTAAAATGTTTGGAGTTGGAAAAGTGGACTTGTCTTCGGCTGATCCGGGGCTAGCAATATGCCCTTTTTATGATAGCTTTGAAGACAGCAGATCGGTCCATTTTGATGCGTACGAACAAAATGCAGCCCACGAAGTCAACGGGCATGCCAGGAATCAGCGGAAAGCCGGTTTGTGTAGTAACCTCCGTGCCCGGTGCTACCAACATTATCACAGTGGAATTGCCACTGCCTTTTGCAGACAGTATCCTTTTGATTGTAATCACAGGACAGGTGGAGAGTGCTTTACTGGGTTCCGATGCATCTTCCCAGGAGGCGGATATTTGCGGTGCTCTGTGAATCTTTGTCAAAATACAGCTATACCGCACGAAATGTAGAGGAAATTCAAAAATTTTCAAGCGAAGCCTTTCCACATTGCCATGACCGGAAGAAAGGGCCGGTTCTCATTGACGATATCCTATCGATGTGCCAAAAATGCTTTCTTCGAAGTTCCAGTATCCGGAGGAGGTTAAGATGAGAACCTGACAAAGCCCGCAGTACAGGGAAATCCGCGCAGATTAAAAGATGTTCCTAGAGACTGGCGCGCACAAAAGCGCCCTATTCTCTGTGGGCGGCGGGTAGCATCTGGCAGATGCCAAGGAGAGGGTTCGGGCTATTTTCCAAGAAATTCAATATCCTGTGGTTTGTACCATGATGGACTCTGGTAATGGAGGAAAATGATCCCTGTTCTTCGGCATGGTGGGAAATAACGGAAAGCCCTACGGAAATAAGGCGTCTGAATCATGGCGTGATCTTATCATTACGATGGGAGCCAGAGTGGCAGACCGTCTCCATCAGTCAGCCGGACTTGATTACCGATAATAGCAGACTGATTCACATCGACGTGATCCTGCGGGAAATTGGAAAGAATGTAGCCGGAGATCTCCATTGGTGGGAGATACTGCCAGTGTGCTGGATGCCTGTCTGGAGGAAGAGGGGAATTCAGCTATGCCCCTATGGATTTCGAACTGAGAATATCATGGAGAATTCAAAAGTTCTTCTATGGAAGAAGAAAGAAGAGGGCATGGCCAAGAATAAGTCTGGTTCATCCTGAATATTTCCTGGAAGAGCTGAATAAACAGTGAATTGTAGGATGCGGTTTACGTTGCTGACGTAGACAGAAATCCGCCAGTGGTCCTGCGCCAATTATCATACGAAGGATGGCCGTTTCTTTACCAGGCGGTAGCACGATGATATTCCACTCCGGCGGCCATCGGTGCCACTCGCCGATCCCGAAGAAACAGGTGGTGGCAGTTATGGGAGACGTGTCTTCCAGATGAGTATGATGGAACTGGCAACCATGAAACAATATGATGTTCCGTGAAGCTGATTGTTTTTCCATAACGAGTGTCTAGGCCTGGTTCACCAATATCAGCACAAAACCTATCATGACCGTTTTACGATGGTAGGATCTTAGCGGAAATCGGACCTTCCATTTTGGCCAGGCTCACGGACTCTCCTATGATGCCATCTCGAAAATGAGGAAGTACTTTCAAAATTGCGAGTTCCTCAGTAGAAGGAAGGCGAATTTTGGAAGTGTATACGACAGTCATGAGGTAGTGTGATGAAAAATATATTCTATTTTGGTGGAAAACCAGTCCGGTGTTTTGGCAAAGGTTGCAGGATTGTTCTGGAGAAGATGCTTAATATGATTCCCTGACTGTAGGGGAAACGGAGGATCATTCCGTTTCAATATGGTGATTGCTCCAGCGGCGAGAAAGACACTTGGAACAGGTGAGCAGCTGAATAAGAAGCTGGATATTATTATGTTCGTACCTTTACGGAAACCCAGGGGATTACTAAGAGAATTGCTTTGCAGCTTCGTTATAATCGGGAAAACTGGAAGGACATTATGGAAAACTGTCAGATTCTGTGCCAAGATTTACGAGAGTTTAGAGAATCAGATGGCGATTGAAATGTGATACACCGAGCGTATCCAAATGTTTCTTTAGATACTTTGAAGACGGTGAGTATCTTGAATGTGCCAGGAAATCCGGAACCTTAGCGATGTTAAAGCTGTCAGAGGGAAATGCAAACCAAGAGGACATAAATCCGATTATAAGAAAATAAGAATAATCCCATAATGAAAATACTAGGCCAGGGACAAAGAGATAAGCTATGAGTATTTCTTGTATTTTTCACAAAAGATTTGATAATATCAAAGGATGTTCAATTGTTTTCCACAGAAAAGGAGATGTACAATGAAAAACGTATCAACAACAAATGCACCGGCAGCTATCGGACCTATTCTCAGGGCTATGCGTAGAAATTTGAGTATTGCTTCCGGACAGATTCTGCAGATCCCAACAGGAGAAGTTGCAGGACTGGACATCGCAGCACAGGCCGAGTAGAGCTGCAAGAATGTTAAGGTTGCATCGAGCAGAAGGAAGGATATTTCGCGTTTTCAAGACCACTTGTTTCTAGCTGGATATGGCTGATTTTACTACCTTTAACAGCAGTTTATGAGAAGTATTTACCTCGAAGCTGCACGTTCTCTGTGGCAGTAAAAGACCTTACCAAAGAATGTGCTTTTGCGAAAATCGAAGCTATTGGTGGAGATTTAATATGAAATTTTATTCCTATGAATATTTATTATAGGATAGAAGGACCAACTGGCCGCAAATCAGTTTTTGCAGCCATTTGCGGCACTTCTATTGTTGTTTGCACTGATTATGTCTTCGAGACAAAAACCACCAAGCATAGAGAGTTATCCTTAACTGTTTTATTTTTGGTGCTTGTGACAATCGCAGTCACATAGTAATAACTATCAAAGTCAGCAGAGAGAATTGATGATCAATACAGCACTGCTCTCAAGAGCTGATTGAGTTTCAGGTAGCTGTTCTAGTGGAGGCAGATACGACGACTCTGCATATCAATACCTAGTCGCAGCCTGGGACGAGTTGCATTATTAAGACCAAAGATGACCGTGTTTACCGTATTATTTCTGTGGACAGCGATACGTACTCTGGAGATGGAATTGTATAATCCTCATGATAGAAATGGTTGATAACAGTAAGATGAGAAGCTGTAATGTAGTAGCATGGGAAAATAGTATCTCAAAGTGTTGTGCAGAAATTAAAGAAGCTCGCTGGCAATACGTATCAGAGAAGTACTGTAACTTTTGAGATGAAGTTTGAGATTGGTGAGGTACGCCGTGGTCGATTGCATCTATATTAAGTATTACTATTATACTGGACTTTGGGACTTCTGTCCATCGTCATGGCTCATCAAATCTCATACGCGAAAAGGGAAATTTAGCGCCCTCCCTCTCGCCAATGATCAGGTAACAGAATTACGTATCGTGGTATTATCGGTGGTGTGGATATAACGAGAAACATCGCTTTTATGCAATATTTTATGATTATCACTGAGATTTGCCTCGTCTTTGTGCTTGTGTAAGATGGCTAAAAGCAATAGTGCTCTCAGAGCACTGACGGGAGCTCTGACGTCTGCTGATTATGCTGAGGAAACTGGATAGAGGCTTGCAGAAAAGTCATGCTGACTGCCCACGATATTGCGTTTAAAGTCACGGCTAACACTATCTATAGCATTCGAGAAGGTTACAGCTAGTTACTAGAGCAGAAACGGTCAATCACGATGTGGTTATGTCGGGAGAGGAAAACCTCAAGGTATCCTCCTGGTTACGGATGAACAAACCAGGTGCAGGCCTTTAGATAGTGATACCAGACAGCTGCTGAATGGCTTATGAGCATGTGAGGAGGAGGAGAAACTGTTTCTGACGTTATTCTTTGCTGAATACGAAAATGGAAACCTGAAATATTGTCCTTTCATTAATAGTGAAAATAAGGAGGAGACTGCTGGAGTGTAAAGTCGCAGTGGTACGGAAGTACAGTCGAAACTTCCACGGTTTGTCAACTACCTGTGGCTGTTGGTTAGACCTTTCTTCTGCCCTCTCGAAACATTGGTTCAGCCGAGCGGAAAAGGATGAGGACCCTGAATTTTTAAAACAACAGATGCTGGGCATCAGAAGCATGGAGAGCGAGAAGAGTTCTTTGAAAATCTTCCTTTGATGTTGCAATGTTGATGAATTCCTGGAGGAGTACAAAGAGGCCGTGAGCTGGAACGTGCGGAGGAAGAGCTGTTCAGAAGAATCTCTGACAGAGAAGAGAGTATTTGAACAGGAAGATGTTTGAGGAGCTTGCTTTACAGGAAGAACGAGGCGAAAGCTGTACAAGCGGAGGGCTGTAAAGGAGTTCAGAGAGCTGAAGAGGTAAGATACAGATACTTTATTTTCGTGGAGAATCGAAGAAATCAATATTGATGTTTTCAGAAGAAGGTACGTACAAATCAATACTGATCCGAGAAACGGAAGAAATTCTGATATGATACTCTTCCGAGGACCAGGAAGAAATTAACACCGTTGCTCCGAAGAACTGAAGAAATCAATACTGATGCCCTTTCCGAGAAAAGGAAGATCGATAGCAGCTTTTGCTCTTTCCGAGGAACAGAAGGAAGCTAGCTCATTGGACGCCTCCTGAGAGAAGAGAATGACATCGGGAAGAGTCTCTGCCGGAAAGAAGCTGTTGAGTGCAGGAATCTACAAGGGGAAGCGTTCAAGGAGGGACTCAAGTAGTCAGGAACTGAGACAGCTGAGTCGTAAACAAGAGGAAGACTGATTGCGAGGAGAATCTGGTAGTGCGTATATATATACTGAGGAAGATTCCTGAAGAGAAAGATTCTGCAGAGAAAGATGAGTCGAGGAGGAAAGACGCTTCTCGTGAAGAGTCTCAGAAAGACATTATGATGAGCTCAACAGGAAGATGAGCTTCTCACAGAGAAAGACCTCAAGAGGTGGACAGAGCCCTCAAGATGAGCCTGAGGAGAGCGGATTTCTGAGGAAGAGCTTCAGCCGGAGGTTTGCTGGTCCTTTCAGAGGAACTGCTCAGAAGATGAGTCCATTACTGTTGGTTGAAAGAGGACATTTTCAAGAAGACGCGCAAGAGGAGGAAGAAGAGCGGAGGAGAAAAATCCTTCTTTAGAGGAAAAGCGTAAGGAAATGGAGAGGAAAAGCTGGCTTTGAGGAGTAAGTTCCTGATGATCCTGATGATTTTCCAGGATAAGGCACGCCATCCTCCCACTCTGTGGGTGTTGGTGGTGTTGCACAGGTAGAAATGCAGAAGGTGCTCAGTAGCAATTATCCTGCTTTGCATGGGTATTGTATATTTGTTATCAAACTTGCCTGCATACCCAACAATACATGATAACTTACTGAAGAAGGGAACAAAGCAATCTAGTTCAGACTGAGGGAGACAGAGGCGATGATTTTAGAAGTGAATGCCTCTCAAACCTCGGTGAAGAACAGCAATATTATCTATCTTTTGTCAGAGGCTCATGCGAAAGGCTCGAGTATCATCAGGAGGCGGTGTAAAGGCCTGAAGAAGGAAGAAGCTGCTACCCCGGAGGATAAGCAGAGGTTCAGACAGCATTGTCTCTTTTGGATCCCAGCTGTGGAATCGGATTTGTGTAGGGAGAGGCTGTACGACCCTGTGGAGACTGTAGCTTTAAAAGCAGGAAAGAAATCATTACAGCATAGGCGGTGGTGGAAAAGAGGAGGTCTTCAAAACAGAAGAATATCTTGCTCCGATTAAGCTGAGTCGAAACGGTGGTATCACACTTTTGACAGCCTATGCACAAGCCTAGTGACGGTAGTATGGGAGAAAGCTGTAAGAGCTTTTAGCATTAGTCTGATCCGGAGAAGTATCATCTGTCCCAGTTTGTAGATGAAGAGGAGCGACGTTCCTATCGATGAAAATGGAGATCGGGTTACCGGATGGAAGGAAATTGGCTGAAAGTACCACTATTTTTGATGAAAAATGGTATTATGCAAAGCGGTTTCAAGATATCGGGAGGAGAGCGTCTATCTCAATGCCGATGGAACTATGCAGACCGGTCGTCTGGACTTCGGAAGGAAAGTCACCTACTTTTTCGACTGATAGGGCATCAAGGATGCCTGCTGATAATCTCACTATGTAGGGGAAGATACGCACGCCTCGAATCAGGAGAAATAAAGAAGGGGGTACATTTTGATGAGGATGGAAGCGCGCCTTCAGCCGCCGATTTGTATGCCGCTCATCCGGACAGTATCGTCGTTGTGGAAAGTAAAACAGAGAAAGAAACAGTCTTCTTACCATCTTTTCCCCGGCAAAGATTTACTATCAGAAGAAAAACGGCAGAGCCAGCGGCAAAGTGGCTTATGAGACGGAAAATCATGTTTTCAAGATGGCCATGATGAGCTACGTGATGAGAATCTGCCGCATATTACCGCAAAGGACGCCGTATCCTTCCTGCCGACTCTTTCTATGCAGAACATTACAGAATAAAGACGGCAGTACATAGCTTTGCTTTGTGTTTGGGAGAGAGGCGCAGTTAAATGAATACAAGCATAGTAATAGCTGTGAGCTTGAATGCCAAATGGCTTTCAGCTTTTACTTCTTCTTCTTCTTTATCGTAGTTTTAACCGTGCAGTAATTTATAAAAGAAATCATGTGGCATGCTTGACAAGATGATTAAAGAGAGAGAAAGAGAAAGAGAAGGCGTTGAAAACAAAAGATATTGAAAAACAGAAGAATAGTCTTAGACAAAAAGAATGAAATTCTCAAGAACGAAGAGTAGAGAAGAGAGGCTGATAAAATCAAACTATTTTGACTTTACTAGCTCTCTCATTTTATGGGTCTTCTAAAGCCGATTTGTCCTTCGTCAGTCATTTCTTCAATGATATGCCAGCTATAAACCGGAAGCCCATTTCAAGTCTCTTCCGCCGCATTGGAAGCCTCGATAGCAATACCGATGCCGGGAAATTCCGCATTGGCCTGCTTACAGATATCAATCAATCCTCCCATGGCCTTTCCTACAGCCAGGAAGTCATCAATCAGCAAAACCTTGTCCTCATGATCCCTAAGAATTTCTGGAAAGCGTTACGGTAAAGTCTTTATTGTAGGTAAAAGAATGTACTGTGGAGGTGTAAAGATCCTGTCAAGATTTTTACTTTTGCTTTTGCAAAAGACAACTGAACATGGAAAATATGAGTGCACAACGGCAGCGGCAGACTCCTGAAGCTTCAATCATCAAAAATCGAGTAATCCCTTTATCCTTAAAACGCTCATATAGAACTTTTTCCCAGTTCTTCTAAAAGAGAAACATCCAACTGATGGTTTTAAAAAGCTATCCACCTTTTAAAATATTGCGTCTGACTTGTCCATCCGCCTTGATTCTTTCTTCCAGCGCTTCATTTGATCCCTCCCATTTTATCCTTGACTCAGCTCTTATGATTCTACTCCTCCGAAGTTCCCTGTTTTCTCATATAGGAAAGCAAAATGAACTTGTTTCAGAATAGTATGTATAGTAAAAACATATTGTAGAGAAAGGGTGGAAAGAAGATAATAGAGAAAAGCAAAAGAAATTATGCAAATTTTCAAAAGCAATTCCCTTTTCCCTGGATAGAAGCTCATTTTTGGAAAATAAGAAAGGAAAGAAAATGGATCAGTGGAGCATCCCCATAGGGTATCAAGAGGTATTAGAAGATTATGCACAGAAAAATGCAGTGACAAGAGAAACGGCATTTTCCAATCTGATGGATTTTTATTCAATTAAAGGATCAGTATTTCTCATGATTTTTGGTTTATATTGAAAATGCGGAGCAATACTCTGGATGGGGAGAGGAAATTCCGGAGCAGGAGTCGCAGCTGGCTTATATGGAAAGCTTCGGGGAAAAATACTGTGGGCGCTATGGTGAAGTGCTATTTTCGAAGATCGGAAAGCAAAAGATCTCTTTGGCAGGGCTATGACAGTGAATTAAGCACCTGGGAAATCCTAAGCTTTTTCCAAAGAAAGATTCCTTCCATGGACTTAAACGGAGATACGCTCTGCCTGTACTATGTTAAGGATATAGAACAGCTTTCCCTGAAGTTAGCTTCCTCTTGGAAAATGAAGAAGGAGAAGAGTATTGTAAGGTTGGATATTTTCTCCATCTATGTAGAGGAAGATGAGAGAATGGGAAGAGGAGTAAGATCTCATGACTGCTCAGATCTCTACATTCTTGGCTAAAATCGAATAGGATGTCCCTAGTGGGAGCTATAATAGTTTCTAAAGAAAGTTTCTGAATCTGTCCCACTGGATAAGGAACCCAGACAAAGAAGGAGAGTTTTCTTCTTTTTACGGCATTCAGATTCCATTCCAGACCTTCTTCCAGGCTAGGACAATGAAATTTCTCCACTCGAAATGAGCTCCTGCCATTGTTCCTTTAAAATCTCCGAGACTGTCCTGATGTGCTTTCCACCTGGAAGAAACTAAAGCTTAGAGTATTGGTTTTTAAAAGCTCCAGCATGGTCATATAATCCTTTATCCGCTATAACGGAAAAGAAGATTTCTTCTTGTAGTTCGAAAAGCATTTCATAGAGCGAACCAAAACTGTTTACCGCCTGAGGATTGTGGCCCATCAAGAATAATCAGGACGTAGAATTTCAAATCGTCCCGGCCATGTAAACGTCATAAGCCCCTGCTTTACGCAGTCCTCAGGAATGGAAATGCCTCTTTCTTCAGACAGTCTATCGCATCACAGATGACCATGGCATTGTCCAATTGATAATCTCCCCAGTAAGGACAATGCATATCATGCTCGTCTCTCGATAGGAGAAGTATTGGTAGCTGTTATCAATATGGAAGGAATAGGAATGAAAAATATTTGGGATTGGCAATATGCAGCCTGGCATCTTTGCAAATTCTTCGAATCTCTTCCATGACCTCCGGTTTTTGATGCATTAATACCACAGGAGTATCTTTCATAATACGCACTCTTCTCCCGAAGTGATTTCTTCCAGAGTATCTCCCAAAATAGCAGTGTGCTCCAAACCGATATGTGCGATAATGGACAACCCTTATGGGGGATAACATTGGTGGGCATCCAGTCGGCCTCCCAGACCTACCTCAAGACCACATAATCCACGCCCTTTCCAGAAAATAACAAAAGGCCAGGCTGTCAGCATTTCAAAGGAATTGGTTTTCTCCCTCCAAGCTTTCGCTGAGCTCCTCGCATTTTTAGACAAAGTCTTTTTAAATCTTCATCGGAAATCATTTCTCCGTCAATGGTATAGCGCTCATCTCATGCTTTCTATATGCGGGAAATGCACATCCCGGTTTTATAGCCGAAAAGGGTCAAAATCTGTTGCAGGTTTTTCATGACGGAACCTTTTCCGTTGGAACCGGCAATATGGAAAAACGAAGCTTGTTTTTCCGGATTTCACATTTTTCAATAAATTTCTGGTTGGCTGAAGACCCCATTTTACAGCCATACCAATCATTTTACCCCAAGGGTCTCCATACATTCTTCCCAAGTCATTTTTAAAACTATCCTCCTTTTATAAAGAACAAAAATCTCCGATAGAAAAACAGAGAAGCGAAAACAATGAACAGCATTGCATCCGTTACTCTGCATTATAGATGTTTTATTTTGCTATAGCATGAAAAATTTGCGTTTTTCAAACAGCATGACTACTAGTACTAATGGCAAAGTATTGAAGAATACTGTTAATCAGCACTTGACAGGACACGGAACTGCATCAGCGAAGTAGTGGACTTCCGGTACTGAGAGTCGCAGCAGCTGTTGATGATTGTCTGCAGCAGCTGGCTAATCAGATCGGACGAGAATACGATATTGGCTCGATTTTTCTCCAAACACAGGCTGTAAATCACCGCAGTTAAAACCCACGGGAAAGAGGGGTAGCCCGGCATATAAGTGAAAGGAGAGAACTAAAAAGCATCCCCAGAATATCGGAAACGCAGGCAATTAAAACAGCCGGAACCATTCCCAGATACATGAGGCAAAGACACAGGGGACAAAGCCGAAGCCGATACGGAAATTCCATGCCTGTACCGACAGAAATCTGGTCAGAATAATCTGAATGGCAACCAGATAGAAAAAGGGTGACAAGATTTTTGACATTAAACACGTTCTTATTCATAGACCGCCCTTTCATGCGCTGTAAAGAAGCTGTCTTGCCTTCCTGGCAGCGGGATGCGAGAATAAAACTGGGAACCTACTGGTTTCTTCGTCCCGACACCAACTCCTGTGTGTCGGGCACTAACCACTTTATTCTCTACTCTGCAAAGTTCTTAAGGGCATAGTAATGCCTATTCCGCCTTTTTAAAGGAGAACTCCTCAAAAACCGCTGTCAAAAGGAATTTAAGTAAATTTAGGGAAAGGTGCTTTTATCTCAAAATATAGCTTATTTTTCTGTAGAAAGGAAGAAAAGATGGCACGGTTTTTCTTGTCAAAAAGAAATAGGGACTCACACTGTAGTAGTTTTTGGTGGAGGAGGGTTCGATGAAATTAATCCGACAGGTGACATGGATCATCTTTTTACTTGAGAGAAATGTAATAAATCTTTTGCCTTTTGCCGGTTCCGGCAGGAGTCTATGGTTTGATTTTTATGCTGATTTTCCCTGATGCAGGAATCATTCCTTGGATGCGGTGGAGCAGGCGAAACTTTATGCTGGAAACCATGAGCATTATGTTTTTGCCGGCTGCAGTAGGATTATGACCGTAACAAAATTATTGATGCCGTTTTAGTACTCATACCTTGTAATTATCGTCTTATCCACGATTATTGTTATGAGTGGTTACCGGCTGGTAAGCCAGAGAATTCTAAAAAGCAACAGAGAGCAGAGAAGATAAATCAAGGAAATGTGTCTATGGAATCTGCATTGGAAAAGAAAGAGAAAATCAGGAAGAAATTAGAGATACAGTTGGAAGATTTAAAGCAGAGCTTAAAGGGCTTTGGAGGAGGAATAATGAAAGAAATTTTAATGAGTTCAGAACACTTCGGTTTTGGCTTAAGTATATTTATTTACTCCTCGCCATCCAAATCAAGCTTCGCTTAAAGTGGGACTTTTTAAACTCTGTTTGTTTCAACTATCATTATTGTGGGAATCCTCCTGGTTACGAAATTCCTATGCCAAGTATAAACAGGGTGCGGGCTTTTGAGTTATTTTTAACGCCGGCTGCTAGTCTGTTTGGCTATTCCCTTTATAAGGTGGTCCTTACTGAAAAATAATTTCAAAGCCGCATTTTTGGGAATTTTTGTGGACTTTGAGCTCTCATCGGAAGCATTTTTACTGCTTGGTATATTATTTCATTTGCCCAATGAACATATTTCCACCTTATTGCCAAAATCCATTACCACAGCTATCGGTATGGGAATTTCGGAAGAAACCGGAGGATATGTAACCTCAACCGTAGCAGCCATTGTTTTAACGGGTATTCTGGGAAGTATTCTTGCAGATCTTGTTTTTCGTATTTTCCCCATTCATCATCCCATTGCCAAAGGTCTTGCTTTAGGAACCAGCGCCCATGCCATCGGTACGGCTAAAGCACTGGAGCTTGGTGAAGTGGAGGGAGCAATGTCCTCTCTGGCTATCGTGGTTGCCGGAATTCTACGGTGATTTTGGTCCTCATAGTCAATAATGTGGCCTTTTGGCTAGAGGCACAAAAGAGTAAGTCTTCTGTGCCGGGATTGTAAGAAAAATGTCCAAGCTTTTTCCCGGAAGCTTTGATAAAATGGGGCAGAGAATGAATTTTTAGGAGGAGCAATGAAGAAGAAAAGACTGATACTTTCCCTTCCTTTGAGTCTGTCCTCATTGGCCCTATTCAGGCTTTAGTTTTGCAGACGGTCCGATTCGGATGACCATACCACGGTGAACAGCGGTCCCGGAGTAGCTTTTGGGAAAGAATGAAAAATACTGCTCTGTGGCAGATTCCTATTTGCAGGTATACTCCGAGCCTCGGAGAGAATGTTCTTTGTTGAGTGATCTACGGCTTTTTCGGCATGGGGTGTATGGCTACAAATGAGATGTCCGCCGATTTATTTAATTGAAAGGATGCCTATCCGGCATTACAGTTATCCTCCTGCAAAAACCATTGACGGAAGAGAGTTGGTATTGCGGTATTGTGGGAAACCAATGCCCCGAAGAAGATTTTTGGTTCATGCGGGTATCCATGCCAGAGTATATTAGACCAAGGTCACTATGTGTCAGCTGGCAGCCTTTTGGAAATGGAAAAGAACAATCAGCTACGGCGGTAAAGCCATGAAGGATATGTTGCAAAAACTGTGCCGTTTACTTTTGTTCCTATGGTGGATCCGGACGGCGTTTTTGCAAAACGGTTTTGGCTGGTATCGGATCGGATGAAGTCAGAAATACGGGTGCAAAGCATTGTGGCATAAGGAAAATCCCTGGCGACGTAAAGAGCTATTTCCGCTTTATGGAAAAGTAATGCAAGAGGAGTTAACCTCAATAAAAACTTGATGCCAACTGGTCTATTACTGTAGACAAAAAGGGATATCCCGGCAAAGGACGAGTATATGGGTTCTGCGAGCGGAGTCGAGATAGAATCAAGGCACTGGTGGATTTACTCTCGAAAAGGAAAAATTTACTTCCACCATCAGCTACCATACCAGGAGAAGTTATTTCATTGGTATTTTCGCCAGGGAGAGTATGTTCCGAAAGCCAGAAGATTGATGGAAATCGTGCATAAGAATTCTTCTTATCCTGTAATTGATTACTATTCTCTCAGCATGCCGGAGGTTTTATGATTTTGCAGAGCAAAAATACCAGATTCTTCTGTGACCATTGAGTGTGGAAAGGGCGTCAGTCCCCAGTCCCGAAGAACAGATTGATAAGATTTTGGGATGGACAGAAGGGAATTCTTCCGGATCTTCTTTATGATTATATGGGCTAAGATGCAATAGAATATCGAAAAATCTATTTTCATGGGGCATGATTGAATCGGAAAGCTAGCTTCCTTTTTCCAACTGGTACCCTGTTTTAGCTTTTTCTTGTGAAACAGCTTTTCCCTTATGCTATAATAGGCAAATTAAAATAATGATTAAATTTAGGAGGACAAAATGGGACAGAAGAGATGCTTGAAAAAGAGAATGAGCTTTGAGTCCAAGAATTTTTATAGAGAATTTCATCGATGAAGATTTGCGGAGGAAAGGTTAAGGAAATCAAAACCTGTTTTTCCGCCGGAGCCCAACGGTTACCTCCATATCGGACATGCCAAAAGTCAATTTTGTTAAATTACGGCACTGCCAAGGAATACAACGGTACCCTTTTAATCTTCGTTTTGACGATACCAATCCGGTAAAGCGAAAAGATGGAGTTCGTGAGCATCCGAAAAGACGTGGAATGGCTTTGGAGCGGATTTTGAGAACAGAATGTTTTTTTGCCTCGACTATTTTCCCTATTATGTATGAAAAAGGCGGTTTACCTGATCTCAGAAGGGAAAGGCTCTTGTAGATGATTTAACGGCATGAGGAAATCAGAGAGTATCGTGAGACTTTACCACTCCCGGCAAGGAGAGTCCCTTATCGCAATCGTTCCATTGAGGAAAACTCGCCTCTTTTGAGGAAATGAAGGCAGGAAAATATCAGGATGGAGAGAAGACACTGAGAGCTAAGATTGATATGGCAAGCCCCAATATCAACATGCGTGACCCTGTTATCTATCGTGTCTCACATGAGCCATCACAATACCGGAGATGAATGGTGCATTTATCCCATGTATGACTTTTGCTCATCCGATTGAGGATGCGGTGGAGGGCATCAGCCATTCTCTTTGTACTCTGAGTTTGAGGATCACCGTCCCGCTGTATGACTGGGTAGTGCAGGAGTGATTTCTATCTCCAAGACAGATTGAATTTGCAAAGCTTTTATTTAACCAATGTGGTTACCGGTAAGCGTTACTATTAGAAGCTGGTAGAGGACGGTGGTAGACGGTTGGGATGACCTCGTTTGTGCAACCATTGCTGCTTTGAGAAGAAGAGGATAGCACCAAGGAAAGCCTGGGCACAGTTTGTAAAGCTTTCCGGTATTTCCAAGGCTCAGTCCTCCTGCGATTATTCTTTTTGGAGTATTGTATCGTGAGGATTTAAAGTTGAAGAGACCTAGACTTATGGCGGTTTTGGATCCCTATTAAGCTGGTGATTGATAACTACGAAGGGGAAGGAGATGCTTTCCATCCCCACAATCTGAAAATGAAGCTTTTAGGAGAGGGAAGTTCATTTCTCCGGAGAGCTTTATATCGAGAGAGAGGATTTCTATGCCGGATCCTCCCAAGAAATATAAGAGATTAACCATGGAAAATGAAATTCGTCTGATGGGTGCTTATTTTATCAGGGCGGTATCCTATGAGACGGATGAAGAGGGCAATGTTACCGTAGTGCATTGTACCTATGATCCGGCTACCAGGTCCGGCTCAGGCTTTAGTGAGCGTAAAGCCAAGGGAACCATTCACTGGGTGGATGCGAAGACCGCATTTTCCGCAGAGGTTCGCTTATATGAGCAGCTGATTGACGAGGAGAAGGGTGTTAAATGAAGATGGAAGTCTTAACTTTAACCCCAATCCCTTAACCGTGAAGCAGTGTTTCTTAGAGCCTGCACTGGCGAAGGCGGAGCCTTTGGAGAGCTTCCAGTTTGTTCGAAACGGATATTTTTGTGTGGATTGCAAGGATTCTACGGAGGACAAGCCCGTATTTAACCGTATTGTTTCCTTAAAGTCCAGTTTCCAAGTGAAGTAAGGAGGGATACTATGGCAAAGAAGTTTGACTATTTGTGTTTTTGCAGCTTTAACAGGAGCTGTAGCCGGAGTGATTTCTTATTTGTACAAATACCAGAAGTTTTCCGAGGAAGTTGATAAGGACTTTACGGACGTGGTGGATTCCGCCCATGAGGTGAAGGCATCTGCCCAGAGATCCTATACTGTTCTCAAAAATTCCGTTACCATGAGGACTTTAAAGGAAGCGGCTAGGATCTGGGCTATGCAGGGCAAAGAATCTCGCCATCGATACGAAGAATTTAGCAGTGGATGCGGGAAAAGATGCTATAGAGTGGTAAGAAATGCTTTGGGACAAGAAGGAGAAATTATCCTTTTCCTCCGATGAGAAGGCGGTAGAGGATGAGGACGTGATGTAGAATTTTACTACGAACCTGAGAACGGCTGGGAGGCTGCAGATCAGGAAGGACATCAGAAGCATTATGAGGATGATGAGTATCAGGGGCTGCTTTGAAAGGAAGAAGTATAAAATGGAAAAGATTACAAGTTTTACTCATTGACCATATTCATTTACGTCCTGGAGTGTATGTTTCGAGAAAGGACTTGTGGGGTAGAGTGGTGACGACCTTGATCTTCGTTTTTACCCATCCCAATGTGAGCCCGCTATGGAAAAATGCCGCAATGCATGCCATTGAACATCTGGCAGCCACTTATCTTCGGAATGAGGAGAGCTGAAGGAAAAAGGTACTGTACTTTGGCCCTATGGGCTGTAGAACCGGTTTCTACCTTCTTAAAGGGAGATTTGAAAGTGTCGAGATTATTTCCTTTAAAGAATTGTTTAGCTTTTATTCGATTTCAGCGGTGAGATACCCGGGAGCGACGGAGAGAGATTGCGGGAAATTTCGGATATGAATCTGCCTGTAGCTAGAGTGGAGCAGAAAGTATTTAGAGGAAGTTTTAGAGAACATTTCCTATGACAATACCCATTACCCGGAATAGGAGGAGAAAAGGACAAGAAGGCTTAGCTACAGCGTAAACGGACCGTAAGCCTTTTTGTTTTGAAAAATCGTATTATGTAAAAGTATGCAATATGACTGAAGTATGTGAAGCATATACAGTATGTAAAGCATATACAGTGTAGTAAGTTTGTAAAGGAGTAGTATGGAGCAAATATAAATCATCATTATCAAGAGGTAAAGGAAAGCCATCTTTTGCGGAAATCGCAAAGAGAATCAGAACCTGGCAGGAAAAATAATCCGGAGATTAAGACATGTTGATTCTGTATGGGTATCGAGACGTGACACTGCCTCTTCCCAAGACCGTGGTGGATGCTCTGGCTTCCGCATCCATGGAGATGGGAAAAAGCGAAAGCTTTTCACGGCTATGTGTCCGGAGCAGGCTATGATTTTCTTAGAGAAAAATCTTTAAACTACTATAAGAATTTTTTTCCGTGGATTTGGAATTGGAGAAATCTTCATTTCTGATGCGCAAAAGTCCGATTTAGGAAATATCCTGGATCTGTTTTGCACCCGGTTCTAGTAGCTTTAGTTCCCGGACCCGTGTATCCGGTGTATGTGGATACCAATATTATGCTAGGAAATAAGGTGATTTTTGGCTCATTCCGGAGAAGAAAACGGCTTCCTGCCCATGCCTCCCTAAGGGAGAAAAGGTAGATCTTGATTTATCTTTTGTTCTCCGAACAATCCTACCGGTGCGGTGTATGACCATGAGGATTAAGGCTCAGTCAACTATGCAAAGGAAAAATGACGCGGTAATTTTCTTTGATGCAGCGTATGAGTGCTTTTGTAGAGGGAAATCTACCTCACTCTATATATGAGATTCCTCGGGCGAAGGAATGTGCCATTGAGTTTTGCTCTTTCCAAGAAGGCAGGCTTTTACCGGAACAAGATGCGGCTATACCGTTGTCCTAAGGCATTTTTGATTCGTGGCGGTCAGTCTTCCAGAAGATGTGGTTAAGAAGACAGACTACAAAGTTTAATGGGGTTTCTATATTGTGCAAAGAGGTGCTGAGGCTGTATTTACAGAGGCCGGAGAGAAGGAGATTCAGGGAAATATCTCTTACTATAAGGAAAATGCCAGATTATTATGGAAACCTTGATGCTCTTTCCATTTATTATACCGGTGGAAAGAATCTCTCCTTATATCTGGCTTAAGTGCCCTAAGGGAATGAGCTCTTGGGAGTTCTTTTGATTTCTTTTGGAAAAAGGGACAGGCTGTGGGAACACCGGGAGCAGGCTTTGATGATGGGAGAAGGGCTTCTTCCGTTTGACAGCCTTTTTCCACCAAGGAAAAAGACTGGAAGCCATGGAAAGAATAAAGAAATTATTGAAGTATAATTTTTGTATAGATTTAGAATAAAAGAGTTGAAAGAACATATGATTCCATGAAAATAGGTCTGAAACGGGCACTCGCAACCTCGCCACGATGATTGCGAAAAACAGAGATTTTCGTTTTTCGCAAAGTACCGACGGCCAGATTACCCCATTTCAGACCCTATATTGCATAGAATCCACTATATTTGATTTTTATACAGCTCTTTTTGTTTTCTATAACAGGCTATAAAAACTTCAATGGGCCCATAGTTCATTTTTATTTTATAATTTTATTGACAAGAAAAACAGGAAACAGTATATTCTAAAAATCTAATAAAACATATAAACATACAGAAATGATATGTTTATATATGACGGATTATAGAGAAGAGATAAGCTGTCAAATCACCTTATCTTAGGTAAGAGCAGGAAAAGGGGTACTATGGGTCAGGAGAAGAAGGAATTTCAAGAACGGGAGTAAAACATCACGACGTGGGCATGTGCATAGTCATGAGTACATGGACTAGGGAAAGACTTTGCTCATATCCATAGTCACAGAAACCTTATAGGCTTTTGATGAGCATGGTATTCCCTACCATTACCTTAAAGTCCGATCATGAGGAGGATGGGGATGATAAAGCCTTATCCGAGATTATATGAATGCGGTTTCCGCTTATCGAAAGACCTTCCTCCAAGCAGGATGTTGAGCAACACTCGGATCCCGGCAGTACGGGAATTAATCTCACGACAGGAGCAGTCTTTGGCTTTGATACCACCTTTGATCGTTTTTGATCAACAGCAGCCTCCAGTGTAGCTTCGGTATGGCTGGCATCTGCTGTAAAATTTGTAATATGGGTCCCTGTAAAGTTACTCCGAAAAAGTCCAGAGAGGAGTGCGGAGCGGATGCGGATTTGATTGTAGCAGAAACCTTCTTCGGTCTGTCGGCGGCAGGTGTGGCTCAGCACGGAATGCATGACGTGAGGTCATCTTTATCCCTTAAAGGGCAGTGGAGGGAAAGCTGGATCTTCCTATTTTAGGACAGCAAAAAGATTTCGATGTTGCAAAGGCTTTCGGCATAAAGACCAGTAGAAGAAACATTAAAAATAGCTCTGAGCTTGCAGATGTTTTGCTGGAGGATATGAGCCGCACGGTTCCAAAGGACTATGAGGTTATCAGGCGCTATGGCGCCAAGGAAAGGCAGGAGTTATGGGAGAAGCTGATATCCTGCCCTATCAGTGCCTATCATGAAGTTTTTTGAAGCTTATCATAAAACCGGCGTAGGTACAGATGGAGATTGAAGAGCGTCATGCACAATTTCTTCGTTGCGGTCTGGCCTTCACCTTTTCCGGTGGTGAGTACCGCCATTGCTCACAGACGGGCTTTTTCGGTGTGGGAGATCGGGTAACTCTAAGGTAAAACATCGGTGCCTTGAAGAAAGGTCTATGTGAATATTGCAGTACGGATCATCTTCCCGACCCTGGTCAGCGAAATTGTTAAAGTCGGACAGGAAGAGAGTTTCGTGAGCTGGCAAAGAAGGCCGGAGCCAAGGGTATTCGCTTCTATGGAATCTGCTGTTCAGGACTTTCCGCAATGTATCGTTACAGCAACGTTATCCCTTTGTCCAATGCAGTTTCTGCGGAACTGGTACTGGGTACCGGTGCCTTGATTTATGGATTGCGGATGTACAGTGATGTTCCCGGCCATCATGGAGGTGGCAAATTGCTTTTAAAACTACGGTAATTACCACCAGTGACTCTGCAAGACTCTCCGGGAGCGGAACGCTATGAATATGATCACCATCATTCCAATATCGGAGAAACCAGAGGTCTGGCAGAGAAGATCGTCCTGAGGAACTCAAGAGCTTCCAGGACAGACAGGGAATTCCGGTTTACATTCCTCCCTACGAAGTCGAGGCGGAGGTGGGCTTTCTCGTAGAATACGTGCATAAACGCTTCGGTTCCATGGAGCCTATGGCGAAAGGCATTAAAGGAAGGCAAGATTCTGGGCATCGTAAATATGGTGGGATGTAACAATCCTAAAGTATTATACGAAAAATGTATTATTGACGTAGCAAATGCTCATCCGAAATAATATTTAATTTTAACCAATGGATGTGCTTTCCTTCCTCTGATGAAAAATGGGCTATTGCAATATTTCCGGTCAAAGACATTGCGTGAGAGAATCTTAAAGGAATTTCTGTGCAGATTTACCACCGGTATGGCATGGGTGAGTGTATTGATAACACCCGTTCCACCGGTATCTTTGCAGGAATTGCCGGTGTGGAAGGGAAGAAGATTCAGGAAATGCCCTATGCCTTTACTTCACCGGAGTGGAGTAATGAAAAGGGAATCGATGCAGCCTTAGGCTTCAGACTGATGGGAGTGAATTCCTACCATTGTGTAGAGGCGCAAATTCACGGATCGAAAAATGTCATCGAATTTCTAAAGGAAGGAACCAGAGAAACTCTTGGTTCCGTGATGTATGTAGATACGGATCCGGATAAGCTGGGAGAAAAGATTGTTGCGGATATTATAGAAAAGAGAAAGGCTTTAGGCTGGGTTGTTCCCAAGGAAATTGTGCATAAAGAACTCACCGGCGAAGAGCTGTTAGCTCAAATTTCTGTAAAAGTAAAAAAGGCGGAATAAAAGCTTAAAGAGAGAAATTAGAAAGGAGATAAGCTATGGCTTGTGTTGCAGTACCTATTGTAGAGGGGATTTTAGTAAAAACGGCTGAATGGATTCTTGAGCAAAAGGAAAGAAAAGAGGAGGCAAGAACAAAAGCTCTAAAAGAGGAAGCTGAGGGAAAAAGTTTGATGAATGGGGAAAAAAGATATTCTTCCCCATTGAAAAATGAGAATTTTCCAGGAAGGCGAAGGCGCATTCCGCTTTAACGAAATTCCGGTACTTTGGTGGGGACTAAGTCTCTCGGAAGAAGCTCCATCTCTTATCGAACTTTTTATTTTCCGGTTCCGTTCTTTTGCTTTTTGAACATTTTTGGCATGGGGAGATAGTTCCCTTCTTTCCCTTTTTAACAGGGGCAAGAACACCGGAGGATAGCTATACCATGTTACAGGAAATGAGTACGGTGGGTTTCTATGGCTCTTCTTATTACCGGAATCTGGGCAGTTTATTGCTTTGTACTGGAAAGAAAGCTGCAGAAGGAAGGAGAGAGAATGCATCTATTGCTTAGTGTTTTCGCAACAGAATGGAGCTTTTCCCGTTTTTTACGGATAAAAACAAGGAATATGCCTATCATATTCCCTGTTTACTCTTTTATCCGCCAGCCTGATGGTTTTGTGGACAGTATCTTTGAATATCTGGAGAAGGGAACGAAAATCATTTTACTCCCAATCTACAGGACTTGGTACAGGACTTTGGTTTTTGGGACTTTCCGTGATTGCCTTAGGAATCTTTATCTGGCAGGGAAAATTATTTTTGGCTTATCTCCAAAAACAGAAGAGCTCCTGTTCCAACTTCTAACAAAAAGGAACTGTAAAATAATCATAGCTTTTTGTTGCAGTACAGGGTCTAAAACCGGGCGCTATGCTCAGCTTGACTCGCGCAGTGAAGAACTGCACTCGTATAAGAGCAGCTTTGATGCAGTATAGGTTCAGAATCGGGCACGCTCTCGCTAACCTCGTCTTTCGCTGGTACATCAACTTCAAGCTTCGCTTTTGCTTGCTTTCAGTAAGTACTGGCGGGCCCAGATTGCCCCTATTATAGTCCCCACACCGCATCATTTTCGCTCACCTATTGATTTTTAGCAGTCTCTTCACTCGCCGGTTTTTCGCAAGTATCGAGCTCGTATCAATTCCCTCATCAGACCCATATTGCCGAAAATCTATTTACATCTTGATTTACACAGTTCGTTTTTCTGTTAATGAAAGTAGAGCAGGAGGAACCTGCTCTACTTTTTGTGAGAGTTCAAAAATAACTTTAAAGCTTATCGAATCCAAACACCGTTGAATCTACCTGTATCCGTCAGAGTGCTTTATTCATGTAAAGAGATCCTAAAGGCTGGTTCCTCGCCGGTGCCTGGAGCGAAATAGTAGGTATCAAAGTTAATCTTCGCCATCCGGTTACCATACGTCCGTTAGCCCCGATGTAGTACCACTGGTGCTGACTTACAATCCAACCATAGATTGCGCACCATTCTCATTGCTTGACGAATGACCAAGAACCATCTCTATGCTACCCAGCGTCCGCTGGACTTGCTACCGTGGTGGTGAGATCCACGCCAGCTGGAACAGCGCTCGCAGCAAGTGTAGGAATTACAGATGGTAGCTGCTATGCAAGCAACTTAAAGTCTGCAACAAGAATAATATCTCATAAATAAACTCCAAAGCTATATTCAAGCTTACCTTATCTATTATACCTTGTCTTGCCACATACAATAAAAATTTCCTTTTATTTTTCTGATATTGTTAATATTTTCGTAATCATTGTTTCTTATATTTTTCACAAAATCACAGGCTTTTAGCACTCGAGAGCTTGACTCTGCTAATAAATTCTCTATAGTAGCCCTGTTGTTAAAAAGATCTGTGAAGAATAGGAGGATTGCTATGTTAAAGGTACCATTATTTGATAAAGTTGTGTTGAAAAAGAAAAGATGGAAGAAACCACCAAGAGCGGAACTGTGCTACCGACAGGGATGATAAAGAAAACCCGGACAGGCTGTGGTTATCGCTGTAGGTCCCGGAGTGAGTTGTAGACGAGGAGATTTACGCAGTGAAGGTAGGACAGCATGTTCTGTTTCTCCCGTTATGCAGGCTCCGAGGTAGAGCTGATGGAAGAAGTGACTACCGTTGTTGACAGAACGATATCTTTAGCAATAGTAGAGTAATAGAAAAAGGGAATTCCAAGAGGTAAAATATGGCTAAAGAGATTAAATCTGGAGAGAGGCAAAGAAAGGCCTTAGGGGCTGCGTGATGCAGTGGCAAATACCGTGAAGGTTACCTTGACCCATGAAGAAAAATGTAGTATTGATAAGTCCTACGCTCTCCGTTGATTACCAACGACGGTGTATCCATTGCCAGGAAATTGAGTCAGCGATCCCTATGAGAATATGGGGACTCAGCTGTTAGAGAAGTAGCTTCCAAGACCAATGACGTTGCTGAGACGGAACCACCACCGCAACTGTTTTGGCACAGGCGATTGTGATGGAGGGTGAAGAACCTGGAGGCAGGTGCCAATCCCCATCGTGCTTCGTAAGGGAATCCGCAAGGCTGTGGATGCCGCGTAGAGAGCATTAAGAAGCAGAGCTCCAAGGTAAAGGGCAAGGATCAGATTGCCAAGGTTGCCGGCATCGGCAGGAGATTCCACTGTAGGAGATATGATTGCCGATGCTGCGAGAAGGTTTCCGACGATGGCGTTATCACTGTGGAAGAGTCCAAGACTAGTGCTAACCGAGCTTGATTTGGTGGAAGGAATGGAGTTTGATCTGCGGATATATCAGTGCCTATATGAGTACCGATATGGAGAAGATGGAAGCGAATCTGATGATCCCTATGTATTTATTACCGATAAGAAGATTTCCAACATTCAGGATATTCTTCCTCTGGAGCAGGTGGTAAAAGACCGGTGCCAAGCTTTTTAATCATTACAGGAGGACATCGAGGGTGAGGCTTTTAACCACTCTTATCGTAAATAAGTTGAGAGGAACCTTCAATGTGTTGCGGTAAAGGCTCCGGGATATGGAGATCGCAGAAAGGAAATGCTGAAAGATATCGCCATCTTAACCGGTGGAGAAGTGATTTCCGAAGAGCTGGGCTTAGATTTAAAGGATGCCACCATCGACCAGTGTGGTAGAGCTAAGTCTGTTAAAGTAAGCAAGGAAAAGACCACCATTGTAGAGTTGGTCTTGGTAAGAAGAAGGAGATTCAGGATCGTATTGCCCAGATTAAAGGACAGATTGAGACCACTCTCTCGACCTTGATAAGGAAAAAGCTCAGGAGCGTTTGAGCTTTCTCGGCGGTGTTGCGGTAATTCGCGTAGGTGCTGCTACTGAAACCGAGATGAAGGAGGCTAAGCTTCGTATGGAAGATGCTTTAAATGCTACCAGAGCCGCTGTGGAAGAAGGTGTAATTGCAGGTGGCGGATCCGCATATATCCATGCACAGAAGGCAGTGGATAAGGTGGTAAATCAATTAGAGGGCGATGAGAAGACCGGAGCAAAGATTGTTTCCAAGGCCTTAGAGGCTCCTCTTTATACCATCGCTACAATGCGTGACTGGAAGGCGCTGTTATTGTGAACAAAGGTAAAGGAAGAAAGGAAACTTCGGTTTTCGATGCATACAATGAAGAGTATGTAAATATGATGGAGGTAGGTATTCTGATCCTGCCAAGGTGGCAAGAACTGGCTTTACAGAATGCGGCTTCCGTTGCTTCCTCCTTACTCACCACAGAGTCTGTTGTAGCAGACATTATGAGCCGACCTCCTATGCCACAGATGCTGGAGGAATGGGAGGAATGATGTGGAATTTCTTCTAAAAACTAGGCAAAGAAGAGATATCGATTACTACTGGGAAAAGGAAATAAACTGAGCTTAGGTTTAGCTTTTATCGTGACAAGAAAAGGAGGGCAGGATGGAGAATTGATGGAACATTTGGTAAAAAGGAAAGATAGAGGTAAAGGATAGGGGAATACGATATGTAGTTTTCTTTCCATTGGCTTTTTCGAGCTTTTTGCTATTTTATGGCACTGCCTTTTTATTATTCTCCGTTCTTTTTGTCTTATTATTTGGTGAATTCTGTGATAGAGAATATGAGTATCTTTATCTTGCGGAAGCTTTACCGTGGATCAGATTATTCATAGGGGAAAGAGAAAGCAAATGATAGAGATTTCCGGAAGAAAATTCTGAAATACAGCCCTTCGCCCGAGAGGAGGAAGGCTGGAAGAGGGAAGGCGTCTGTTCTTCATGTAGAGGGTTTGGGAGGAAACAGTCCCTACTGTATTCTTTTTCAGAAACAGGGGAAAAAGCAGGTTCTTGTTTTTGACGGAAAGGACAGCTTTATTAAAAAGAAATGAAACTGCAGGCAAGAGGAAAATTTCAGGAGGAAGTATGAAGGACTTTGTAAGAGTGGCTTACAGCCTGCCCTAAAGGGGAGGGTAGCGATCCGGAGCATAATCTGGAGCAAATGCTGATTTTGGCAAGAAAAGCAGAGGAGGAAAAGGTTTCTTTGCTGGTATATCTGGAGCTGTCTGACTTCCCACACCGCCATGGATATGATTTATCAGCGCAGTCTCTGAGGGCGGAGAAAAGGCATTAATTTCTTTGTGAAACAAACGAAGGATATGGACGTCCTTTTGTGATTGGCTATTGCCTGTTGCTGGAAGGAAAAATTATTTAATCACCGGAGTGGTGACTTACCATGGCGATATTCTGGGAATTGTACCGAAGCAGTTTTATTCTCAACCATGCGTGAGTTTTATGAGAGAAGATATTTTCAGGAAGGAAAGGAAGAGGTACGCTTTTATCCCCAAACATTTTAAAAGGGAAGGCTATAGAAAGGAAATCCCTTTTGGGGCATCCCTTCATTTTGTTCGGGAAGAGGATCCCAGATTTCCGTCTGGCAGTGGAAATCTGTGAAGATCTGTGGGTTCCGGTTCCTCCCTCCAGTAAGCATGCACTGGCAGGAGCGACCATTCTCGGCCAACTGTTCCGCTTCTGATGAACTGGTGGAAAGGCAGCGAAGACGACTTTTAGAGCATTACAGCGGAATCTTCATGTTCTTATCTTTATTCCAGTGCAGGTCCCTCTGAGTTCAACCTAGATATGGTATCTTCTGCCCACTGTCTGATTTTCCGAAAATGGAAGAATTCAAAGAGAAAATCAGCCTTGAGGAGGGAATTTTCTAGGGCGATGTGAATCTGGCTCTTTTGAAGGAGAGGGATGCGTCAAAGCACCTAGTTTGCAAAAAGGAGGAGCCTTCCATACACAGTATTTTCCATGAAGGAGAAGACAGTGCACTCTTCATGCGCTTTAGAGTCCCTGTCCTTCCTGCCAAAGTCGGTAGAAAAAGGAAGGAGAAAGGCAAGAGAAATTCTTTCCATTCAATCCAGAGGCTTGAAAAAGCGTATGGAAATATGGGTTGTAAGTTGATTTGTAGGTTTGGCGGCGGTCTGATTCCACCTCGGCTCTTTTCGTACGTTTGGAGGCCTTTGCCCTTTTGGGATATGATATGAAAATATCCTTTCAGCATCACTATGCCATCCTTCGAACCAGCAAGAAAAACCCATGACAGTGCGAGAAGTGCACAAGGCCTTAGGCATTTCTTTGCGGGAGATCACTGAGAAGGCGGTATTACAGCATTTTTCCGATATCGGGTCAGGATTTGGAAAAAGAAGGATATTGTGTATGAGAATGCACAGGCCAGAGAAAGAACCCAGATTCTGATGGATTTTGGCCATATGAGGGGGCTCTTTTGGTGGGAACCGGAGATTTATCCGAACTGGCTCTGCTTTCTGCCACCTACTAATGGAGACCATAGTGTCCGAGTACGGGGTAAACGGGGATATTCCAGACGGCAATCCCCATGCTTCTTCGAGAATTTTCAAGAAAATCCGGTAATCAGGAATTGAAAAGGTGGTGGAGGAAATTTACGCTACCCGGTAAGTCCCCGAGCTTTTTGCCGCCGGATGCCTCTGGGGAGATTAGTCAGAGGACGGAGGAGGCGGTCACTCACCTTTTACAGGATTTCTTCCATCAACATCTGCGCTACGGATTTTTCTGCAAGCAAGAAATATTCATGACTGGCTTGCTTTATGGCTTCTAAGGAAAATCTTGCAACAAGGGAAAATGAACGATATTCCGAATTCACAGCGGCAGAAACCTGAAAACTGTAAAACCTTTCTAGCGTTGCTTCTGGGCAATCAATTCAAAACGCTCCTGCCACGCGACCAAAGGTTGGTCAGAGTCTGTCTCCAAGAGGCGATGTTTACGAATGGCCAGCATGTGCAGACATCTGGCTGAGCTGCAGAGCTGAAGACTAAAAATTTGAAGCATGTGAGCCGAAAGCTGAGCAACCTGTGCTTTGAAGTGTAAAGTCCATATGACGTTTTTCTGTGTTTTGTTATAATATTTTATCGAGTGCTCATTTTTAATTTGAAAAGCGAAAGAGCTTCATGCATAGAATAGAATCTCCCACAATGAGGGATTAAAAGAAATCAGGAACTGACAAAAAGCCAAGAAACGATGGAGAAGGGCATGTTTGTGGCGGAAGGAAAGACTTCTGCTGGATTTGCCTGCGTCCTCTTTGCTTCCAGCTTTATGTGCAGGAAGACTATCGAGGGGCATTACCCAGAGGGATAGAGAAAGAAGATTCGGATTTGTATTCTGAGTAAGAAGGCTATGAAAGTATTTCCACCACGGAGCATGGACAGGGAATTCTGGGCTGCTTGTTTTCCTTCCGAAGCGAAAACCTGAGGGAAACCTGTTTCTGATTTTTGAGAAATATTCAGGATCCGGGGAATTTGGGAAACCCTTTTTCGTAATGGCGGAAGCTGTGGGAGTAAGTCACATTTTTCCTAGCAGGAATACAGTGGATCCCTTTAGTCCGAAAGTGGTTCGTTCCACCATGGGCTCCCTTTTTCGCTTTGCGCTTCGTATAGAGGAGGATTTGCTTTCCTTTGTGAAAGCGAAAAGTGCCAAGGTTCAGGTCTTTGCACTGATTTGAGCGGAAAAAGCGCATTTTCAGGCTTCCTTCCGATCCTCCGCTTTTTATTCGGTAATGAAGGCATGGTCTCAAAAAGGAATTAAGCCATCGGCTGGAAAACCCTTATTCCCATGGAAGGGAAGATAGAGTCCTTAAATGTTGCTACTCCAGCCAGCATAGTACTCTATGAGGCTGTTCGACAAAGAAGATATATAAAGGAGGAAGGATGACTTTAGCAGGACGTGATTTTATGAAAATTACTGGATTTTTCTAAAGAGGAAATTCAGGAGATTCTGAATGCTGCTAAGAGACTAAAGAAAGAGAAGAAAGAGGCGGTAGGCGCTATCCTCACGGAGAAGCCTGTGCCGGCAAGAACATTGTCCTGATTTTTGAAAAAGGCATCCACCAGAACCAGATGCCTTTGAGGTGGCGGCAGCGGACCTGGTGTGCATAGTACCATGCTGGATGTGTCCACCAGCCAGATGGGGAAGAAGGAGTATTGAAGATACGGCAAGAGTACTTTCACCATGTATGACGGAATTATGTATAGAGGCTATTCCCAGGAGGGGCATGGAGGAGTTTGCCAGATATTCTCCGTACCGGTATGGAATGCTTTTAGCGACCGTTTCCATCCCACCAGCTTTTAGCGGATTTTGTTAACGATTGAAGAGTTGCTCTGGCAAGCTTTATAGGGACTTAAGCTTTACTATGGGAGATGCCCGCTTTAATATGGGGAAATTCTATATGGTGGTGTCCGTGCCAAGATGGGCATGCGATTTTGTGGCTCTGCACCAAGGAAGGCTATTTTCGACGGAGGACTTGATTTCGAGTGCCAGCAGATTGCGGAGGATAATGGAGGCAGTCTTCGTTTTACGGAATCCGTTGCGAAGGATGTAAGGATGTGACATCATTTTGCACTGATGTTTGGTTATCCATGGGAGAGCCGAGAGCCTCTTTGCCCAGAGAATTGCGGATTTACAGCCTTATCAGGTTAATGACACCGCATTTTCTTATGCCAAGTGATTCCGCCATTTCTCCTGCATTGCCTTCCTGCTTTTCATAATGCCAGAACGGAAATCGGAGCGAAGATTTATGACAGTTCGGTATTTCGGAGATGAGGTCAGTGACAGCGCTTTTTGAATCTGAGCGCTCTTCTGGTATTTGCAGAGGCGGAAAACAGAATGCACACGATTAAAGGGCTGTCTACCTCAGCTTGGGAGGAGTATAATGGAAAGACGTACAAGAGGGGAGAACCAAACAGGAAGATATGATTTTCTGATATTGGCAGGTAGGTCTTGTGGATCAGTATTACATGGCGATTTTCGCTTTAACAGCCGGAGGAGAATCCAGTTCCTTCCTTTTCATTTTCTGCACCTATCCCTCGTCGTGTGGTTTATGTGCTGCAGGGAAGAGAAGAGGAAAGAAGAGGGTCCTGTCTCTTTTGTCGGCGTTTTACTGTTGTTACTCAGCATCATCACAGGCATGAGCTTGTGGAGACAAGCCCTAAAAAGAAAGGATGTTCATTTGGAAAGAGAGAAGAATTAGAGAAAATATCTGCTGCTCGCAGAAAAGGCGCAAAAGCTACAAAACAGCATCGATTTAGGAAGTGCAGGAGTGCAGCAGCGAGCTCCTCAAACGAAGAGCAGATGGAGCAGGTTTGCTTTGCGCTGGAGTAATAAGGGAATAGAGATTAATCATCCCGATGAGGATGCGCTTAAAACCATAGAAAAGACGCGATAAGGCGTAGGTGGACGCGTGCTTCCTTTAGAGTGACGACGACGACTTCTGTGTAAAGGAAGAAGAGGGAGAGGAGATTGACCCGATGCGGTGGATCTGCTGAAGGAATCGGAACGCGAGAGGATCCGGCTAGAAATGTGTATCTGAAAGAAATCGGTACCGTGCCCTTCATCAGCGCAGGAAGAATATGCTCTGGACGCATGAAGAAGCAGGAGGGAGATGAATATGCTAAACAGAGGTTGATTGAAGCCAACCCTTCGTTTGGTTGTTTCATTGCCAAAAGACATACGCTGCGGAACGAGCTTCCTGGATTTCGGTGCAGTGAAGGAAAATCTCGGTCTGATTTACAGGGTAGATCTTGACCCGAGGCTGAAGCTTTCCACGGCGCGACCTGGTGGATTTCGCCAGTCCGCAACCAGAGCCTTGGCAAGACCAGGTCAAGAAACCATTCGTGTTCCGGGTGCATATGGTGGAAACCATTAACAATGATGTCCAAGATGCAGAGAAAGCTGACCTTAGAGCTTTGGGTACGAGCCTCCAAAGGAACTGGCGGAGCATTTGATATGACAGAGAGAAGGTACAGGAAATCATGCAGATTGCCAGAGAGTCGATGCCTTTGGAAACCCCCATCGGTGAAGAGGATGCTAAACTCAGATGATTTTCAGAAGTGATACCAACGTTCTTTCTCCGAGGGAAATGTGGAAATCCGTAATGCATTAGAGAGCATATCGATACAGACTTCTGGGATTTAAAGGGAAAGAGAAAGACAGGTTATCGTAGTGTGTCAGAGCTGGAGGACGTCACCCAAGAACACGGGAAGAAGTGAGGAAAAGAGTTTAATGTTATTACCAGAGAGAGAATTGACAGATCGAGTGCAAGGCTTTAAGAAAGCTGGAGAAACCCTCTGTCCGTTCCAAGAGAATTCGAGACTTTTTACAGGTAAGGAAGCTATGCAAGAAAATTATGAACAGCTGATGGAAAGCATCTTCCGGAAAAAGCGGAGAGAGAGATTATGCTACCCACGTCTCGTTGTGCTCCTGCTCCACGGCAGTACTGGAGAGAGCCTGGAGTACATTATTTTTCCATCACCATCTTCTTTCTATAATCCGAACCTGGATTCTCGGAACTGAGTTTGGAAACACACAGGAAGTGATGGAACGTAAAGAGGCTGGTGGAAGGAAATGGGCTTTTCATGGATAGTGATTGTCATCCAACTATATCCATGAGGAGTCTTTGAGATAGCTATGTAGGCCTGGAAAAGGAGCCTGAAAGAGGGGCCAGGTGCGATGCCTGTTTCAATCTGCATTAGAAGAAACTGCCCACCACGCCGCAGGAATAAAGAACATCCGGACTGTGCATTTGACCACTTTTGTACCAGCTTGGGCGATCTTCCCTCTAAAAGAGATGCTGCCGTCTTGAAATGAGATAGGAGAAGCACTCTGAGAGAAGTACGGCATCGCCTACCCGCTCGCAGATTTTAAGAAAAGAGTCGATACCTTTACTGTTCCACAGGAATTATCCGCGAAACACACACCTGCATCGGCAGGACTATTGCGATGGAATCTTCTGCAAGGCGGTGCCATCAGGAAGAAACAAGGAAAGAGAAAAAGTGAAAAGCTGTTCCAAAATAGGAGGGGATGGTGCTATAGTCAGCAGGTAAAATCATCACGAATCAGGATTACATTTACGTCCGGCTGGTGCTCACCCAAACCTGTATCCGCTATGTAGAAACTATTTTTGCATTACGGAGAGCGTAAGGATCGCAGGAGTCCAAAGTGAACGTGAGGATTGCCAAATGAGGCAGCACCGTATTGGTGGAATGCAACCCGACGAAGAAGAGGCCCTAAAGCAGTGGTAGCTTATCCAACGGCCTAGAGAAGGCCCGAGGCTCAGAGCCACTATTCACAATAAGAAAAAGGATGAAAATCACATTCTCTTTTCATTGTTTTCAATGATGAAGCTTCATCACTTCAAAAATTCCCTTCAACACCTCTACCGTATGTGAGCCAGTGTTCCTGGTATCAATAGCTCTACGGCACTGGCGTCCATAGGCGGCATTGCTCCGGTTCAATGGGAAGCCACAGAAGCTCCAGTCCCTTTTTCAGCCAGCTCACCATGGCTTCAAAGACGGAGATTTTCTCCTCGTGGGGACACTGAAGGTAGACATTTTCAATGATTCCTAAGATAGGAATATTCATATCTTTCCGCCATCCGGACCGCCTTCTGCACAATCATGGAAACCAAGTCCTGGGAGGTGACAATCACGATTCCTGCCACCGGCATGGATTGAAATACGGTTATGGAAACGTTCCGGTCCCGGAGGCATATCCACGAAGAGATAATCAATATCCTTCCATTCACCTGCCAGAACTGTTTTACCGCATTGGCAATCATGGAACCTCCGATTACGGGATCGGTTTCATTTTTCAAAGCAGATTGGCGAAATGATTTACGCCCTGCACTTTTCTCCGGCACTATGGACCTTTCCGTCGCTGCTTAACGCTACGCCGTCGAGCCAGTCCGAAAGCCTTAGAATGGAAGGCGCCCGGTAATATCCGCATCCAAAATTCTACATGGCCTCTGCCTATTCATTGCGTAGCCAATAAGGAGCAAACGGATTTTCCACACCGCCCTTTTCCGGATAATACGATACCGATTACCTCTTGATGGAAGAGCTGGTTGGTGAGTTTCTGAATTTCACTTTTACTTGGGCAGCCGGACGAGCAGTGCTGCTACAGCGTTGAGTTACATAAGATGGATTTTGTTCCGCTACAGTATTTTTCTATACGGTTTTTCTTAAGAAAGCCACAAAGTTTCTAAGGATGAGAGTTGTTTTTGTTGTTATACAGAAAAGCAATTCTTCGCTTTTCTATAGGCTGTGTCGATTTCCACCAGCTGTCCATTTTTAGATCCTCCACAAAATCTCGATTACCCAGGCAATACCGATGCCGATTTGCTGGAGCTGAATCAGAAGATCTTATGGTGTTTAATTCCATAATCTGGGACAGTAAATCTGATTCTTCAGATACCTCACATGATGCCGGGAGAGATTTTGTTCCTCCAAAAGCATTACGTTGTATCCTTGAACAAGGAAAGGCTTCTCCCCGAATCTTTTTCGATTATGCAAATATTGGGGTTGCCAGACTAGAATATCCTCCACCTCCTGCTCCATATCAGAATCTCTGATTGATACCAAGTTTCTCGGAAGAGTTGCCAGCTGTATCAATCTGAGATGATCTTCTAAAAGATGGAGGGTTTGCCATCCTGATTCTTCTCAACTGATACGCCGAATATTGGGGTACCTTCATAAAAGCTTCTTCAGATAGGGAAGAATAAATGCAAAGGCGCTACTGGCACCGATATCCAGATGACTGATATGAAAGTCCTTCATTTTCTGGAAGGGCTTTCCGGCCTGAATATGGCAAAGGTATCCTTAATATACTGAAATAAAACCTTCCTCATCGGTTGCTGACGCCCGGGAATTTTCTTTTAAATAGCTTGATTTCTAAACTATCCTCTAAACGAACGATGGTTTCGGAAATCGCCGGCTGGGAACATAGAGCTGTTCTGCGGCCTTGGAAATGTTTCTGCACATTTCATAAAATATCTGATAGGTGATAGGTTCTGTTCCATGTTTATCCTTTCTTTTGAGAGGATAACTTAAGGAATATATATCTAAAAAATGTATTTTTAATTATAGCAGCAGCTTTTGTTACACCGTAAAGAAGAACGCAATTCTTTTATAAAATACAAGGAGCAGGCGGTTTAGTCTAGGAAGCAAGGAGATTTCCATGGGAATGACGATGAGTCAGAAGATTTTGGCCAAGCATGCAGGCTTAGAGGAAGCACAGGCAGGACAATTGATTCAGCCAAGGTGGATTTGGTACATATCGGAAATGATATCACCACTCCCGGTGGCGATTCGTGAGCTGGATAAGATTCACGGAGAGGAGCGATTTGACAAGGAGAAGCGTCTTTGCTATGGGATCACTTTTGTGCCCAACAAGGATATTACCTCTGCCAAGTCGCACCTGTGATTTGGCAGAAACTTTGCCAGGGAGCATGGGACTGAAGCACTACTATGATGTGGGAAACATGGTATTGAGCATGCCCTCGATCTCCGGAGCAGCCTCGATTACCGCGGGAGAGCTGTCCATCGGTGCCGACTCCCACACCTGGTACTTTCTATGCGGAGCGTTGGGAGGCTTTTCCACGGGTGGGTTCCCACGGATATGCGCGGCGGCTATGGCTACAGGAGAGCTGGTTTCTTTGTCGCAGCCCACTGCGAGCACATGGTGGTAATTAAAGGCAAATTACAAAAAGCACAAGTCAGCGGTAAGGATCTGATTCTGCATTTGATCGGTATGGCGATCGGTGTGATGGAGCCTCTATGAGTCCATTGAGTCTACCTTCGGAGAGGGTGTGGCTTTCTCTCCATGGACGACCGCTTTGGCTATCCGGCAATATGGCCATCGATAGCTCGAGTGTAAAGAACGGCATTTTCGGTGGTGGAGGAGAAGACGCTGGAATATATATGAAGGCTCATTCTCAGTAAGGAATATCATATCGGCGAGGCGGATGAGGATAAGCGAGGCGACAGAGTCATTGAGATTGACCTTTCTAGCCCTTAAGTCCACTTGTGGCTCCTTTCCTCATCTGCCGAAAACACATGGCAAATCGGCGAAGTTTTCGAGAAAGATCTGCACTGATCGTGGGCGGTCACGGTTCCTGCACCACGCAGTATCTCTCCGATATCAGGCATGCTGGAGGATTGCCAGAGCGGAAGCAGATTGGCAGAAAAATGTTCGTTGTATCGTGATTCCTGCTACTCTGTGAAGATTTATCTGGAGTGCTATGGAGAAGCGCTATATTAAAGGACTTTGATCGAGGCGGGAGCTGCGGTAGGGCACCTAACCTGGGCGGTCTCTCTGCCTGGGAGGCTATAAGGGAATGTTTATGCCCAATGAGCGTTGTATCTCCACTCACCAACAGAAACTTTGTGGGAAGAATGGAGATGCCAGCTCGAGATTTATCGTGCTTTCCGGAGGTTGAGCGGCATCGGTTGGTTTTGGGACATATATTGCGTCCCCAACGGATTTAGGGACTATAGGAGGCTGTCATGGAAAAGCTATGCGGTCATTAGGTGGAGCTATGGTATAATGTGGATACGGACGTGATTATCCCGGCAAGATATCTGGCGATTCAGGACAAGGCGGAGCTTTGGCCACCCATGCCATGGAGGATATATAGGACCTTTCATTTCTCATGACATTAAAAAGGCGATCTCTGATCGCAGGTGAAAGAACTTTGGTTGCGGCTCCTCCAGAGAGCATGCACAGGTTTTGAAAGCTGATTCCGGCACTCTCCGTAGTGATTGCGAAAAGCTTTGCCAGAATCTCTCTTAGAAATGCCAAATATCGGCTTGGCCATTGTGGAGGCCCCGGAGGCGGCGGAAGGAGATCAGGAAGCGAGAAGCAGCTGGAGGTGATTTTCACTCGAAGCTGAAAGAGACTCATAACCCAAGTAGCGGAAAATCTATACTCATGGCGGTATTTCCTCCCTTCCTGCAGGAAATGATTGATATGAGGCTTTGATTGTTCTCTGTTAATGAGAAGCTAGATGCAGCAGGCTTAAGAACATATCTTCCATCAGGAGCGGTTTCTCAAAAAGTCGGAGTGAAAGGGATACGAGTTTTGCTTCCTTATATCTCTGAAAAGATTGAAAGTTATCGGAGAAAGACGGGGAGAAAGAGCCCTGTCTGATAGGCGGTAGCAGCCTTTCGCTCCTTGCTTTGTCTTCTTCGGGTAGGATAAAGCTCGAGGAAAGGCTCTGTGCAGTGCCAGTAGCTCTTTAGCGGAACATAGTCAGCCCTTGAAAAGTTTTGGAAAAATACCTTTGCTTCCCGGAAAATAAAGGGATTTCCAAAACAGCTTCCTCGTCCGGAGACTTCCAGCTGAAAGCCCTCCATGCGATGGGAGATTGCTTTTGGGAAAAGATACGTTTTTGTCTGCTACTGCATTGTAGTAGGGGAGTCAGTTTTGCTCGGGAGAACAGTGTTTTCTTGCTTTGTTTCGAAGTGAAGGTTGGCATTTGAGCAAACGAAAGCAGAGTCTTTAGTCTATTTTCCTCCGATAGCAGTTCGGACTTTCTTTCACGGCAATAGCTTCCTTCCTGAAACAGCTCTTCGTAGGCGAAAAGGAAAAGGGAGGAAGATAAAGTAAATCTTCACGTCATGTTGCAACAGAAGAGACTGTGCTTCCTCTGTAGGATAAAGCTCCAGATACTCTGCAAAGTAGACATAGATCGATTCACTCACTGGTATAGATATCCTCTTTGAATCCCAAAAGCGGCATATTCATCTGGAGCTTATAGGAGGGTAGCTGATAGAATGTTTCTGCTGCTGGAATCATGTAGTTATCCAGCTGGGGAAGTTCCGTAAGAGGGCTTTTTCATACCGTACTGGCTAGTAGGCTCTCTCTCATGTAGGCCAAAAGGCCCTTTCACTGTTAAAGCTGATCAGCTCGGGTCTTAGCCTTTGCAATACTCTTTGAAAGCTCCTGTAAGACTCTTCAATTTCCTCTGAAAGACTGTTGGCATAAAGAGCTGTGACAATCTCCATTTCGGTAGCTTTAAAAAGGAGCAGTCTGATGCATATTGTAAATTCTATATGCTCGACCAAGTCCGGTGGTTTCGATATCAAAAATAAAATTCTCTCTTTATCGGGAAGAAAAGAAGGAAAAAGAAATCTTTGGGGTAGCAGTGTTTTTATAATATCCAGGGACCTCCGGATAAACACAGTATTCTTTGTGTTCAACGATAGATCACAATGCTGCGCAGGATACTGATCATGAGTCATGAAGCGTTTTCATTACTTAGTTTACCCAAGGGAAGAAAATAAAAACAGAAGGATAACAAAATAGAGACACTATCGGGTTACTCTATCTATACTTTATGAGGTTTAATGGTCAAAAGAATCGTAAAGGCGAAGTAGGTTTGATGAGAGAGCTACCGCATTTCATTTTAAAAGGAGAAGAAAATGGAAGAGAATCAAACAGGACAGGGATGTTTCTCAGGAAATTAATAACTGCTGCAGCAAGCCCAAAAGAAGAAAAGGGAAAGTTGGAAAGGATTCTTGACGTGAGTCCTTGTTTTTAGTCTGCATTGTTTGTGGCTGGCGAACCTTCTCCTGCTGCCTATGGGAACCGCGGGTCAGCGTACAGGCTTTAAATCGAGGCTGGAGATACAGGAAAAAGATCAGTCTCTCCGCCCCTGTGTCCGGCACGGATGCTTCCAGCAGGTCACTTCCGGCTCACATGCCAAGGTGCACGGAAATCCTGGGTGGAAAGAGGCGATAAGGTTGAGAAGCGCAGGTTTCTTTAGCCCCGCTTGGACACCGATGTGGAATACTCGCCTTGAAGCCGCCAAGACTCCAGCTGGATTTTGGCAGGCCACCATATAAAACCGAGGCGGATCTTCGTCTGGAAATATGAGAAAAATCAAACAATTTCGATGCGGAATTGGATTTTCAAAGTAGTCCAGTCTGTACTCACCGGAGATATTCCCTAAAGAGCGACTGCGAGGCGGCGGAAAGCGCTGCAGAAGGATGCCAAGGCCACTATGGCACATTACAAGGTGATTATAGGAGTAGTACAGGTTCCGGACAGCTATGATTTACAGATCAGCACGGCGGAACAGGAGCTGGAGAAGGCGTATAAGGTTTGGATGCGATTTAGCTTTCCATTGCCGGAAATCCATTACCAGGAGTGAACATCAAGGTGGGAGAATTTTGCAGACACTCCTGACAGAAAATAAAGATGATTTTGCTCGTTGAGAATCTGGATCAGGCTGGAGCCCAGCATCGCGGTTTGCGAATACACTATCGGAAAGGCACATCTGGGATCAAAAAGCTACCATCACGCGGATATTTTAGGCGGAGATTCTTTTGGAGGGGGTGGCTTTCTTCCATTTTCCCCCACAGGAGAAGCTAGAAGAACGCCACACCAGTAGAAAGAGTTATTCCGATTAAGGTTCAGCTACCGGAGATAAGTATGAGTGCTATCGGTATTACCGCAAAGGCGGATTTACTTATCCGGAAGCAAAGGATGTGCATGTGTAACGGCTTTGCGGTTATGACCGGAGAAGACGGAAGTAGAAATGGCCTTTGTAGTGAATGGAACTGCGTGCATTTTGTTCCGGTAACTACCGGAGTTGGCTTCAGCGATGTTTCCATGCTGAAGTAAAAGTCAGTAAAGAGGCATTCGCATTCAAAGAGGGGAAGCACTTTATGTCTTTCTCCTGATGCCAGTCTTGCCAGAGGGAAGTCCGGTAAACTGTAGATCCCACAGCCCAAGGCTCACAGTCCGTTAGTCCGGGAGGGAAGTCTGCTTGTCGTGCTGACAGGATAGGAAAGATGGAAGATACTTTGACTGAATTACGTAAATCTGCGAAAGATCTATGACACCGCGCGAGTGAAGGTATTGGGACTCAACCAGATCAATTCTAAAAATCAAAGAGTTCGTTGTAGCTACTGCGGGACAGTCCGGTTCTGGAAAATCCACCCTGGATGAATATCTTAGCTGTTTTGATAAAACCAAGTCTTGGCAATTATTTTCTGGATGGGAGAAGATGTCAGCCAGGAGCCCAATACTCTGAATAAGGTAAGAAATCAAAAATCGGCTTGTGTTCCAGGAGCTTTTAATTTTGATTAGTCGTATGAGGCTGAAGAATGCGAAATCCCATGATTTACGCTCATATCTCGTTCGCAAAAGCAAAGGTCGAGCGAGCGCCATGTTTTGGAAAAGGTAGGTCTTCCGGCAGAATCCATCATCAGCCCAATGAAAATGTCCGGAGGACAGAGACAGAGTGGCGATTGCAGAGCCCCTGTACCAACGAACCGCTCTTTGATCTTTGGCGGATGAGCCCACCGGAAAACTTAGACACTGCCAGCTCCATTGGAAATTATGGAAATGTTTCTCCGCCTTCATAAGGCAGAGCTACCGTAGTGGTGGTTACCCGTGAGGAAAATATTGCCGCCTATACGGATAGGATGTTTTCGCTTTTTCAGACGGAAAACTGATTTCGATATCATGAGAATCTTACTCCGGTAAGAGATTTGCAATCTTTCGAAGGAATGTGCTAGAGGAGGGAACCATGCTTCGAAAATATGAAAATAGCATTAAGCTCTTCGAGCCAATAAGCTTTCTGTTCCATTCTTACTATAGTTGGGCATTATTATCGGAATCGGATCCCGGTAATCTTCCATTGTTTCCATTGGAGTACCATGCGTGGAAAATGTTCTGACCTCTATAAAAACTGTAGGTGTGACCCAGGCGGCCATCATGATTAAATCCCTTACATGGATCAGGAGGAAATTCGAGACAGCGATCACCATGGACGAACTTTCACAAGATGAAGGAGGTCTTTGGCAATCGCTTGGACTATGGATGATATGTCCAGCGGCTCTATCGATATGGATTAAAACCGCTTGAAAACCAATATTGAGGAGTGGATTCTCCCTATCAAAAGCTCAGCCTGTACAGATTTTAAACGGAAGATATATTTCCGCTAATGATGTGGAGGAAAGAAGAGGGTGATTATGATTTCCGGAAAGTACAGCCTTGAAAGCTTTTATGGAACCGTAAATGTCACAGGAAAACATTGCCCGGATATTATGGGAGAAAATCGAGAGTTTAGTATTATCGAGTGTACAGGAAAGATGTTCAGCCCCATTCAAAAGCTACTGATGGGTTCTAATGATAAAATGGAGAAGGTACTTTGTTCCCTCGACATTTGCTTTTCACCTGCGTCCAGTGAATTTTCCGGGCATGATCTGGATACTACGGAAAAACAGGAAATGTCCGAGAAGGAGATGAATCAGCTGAATACGGAAATCAAGGCTTATTTTTCCAAAATAAAAATCGTCATGCTCCGATCTGGTATATTTCTCCATTCGGATGAAAATGAAACAGGTGGATGGGGTGAATGGGTGGGAATTTCCGCTGCTGTGGGAGGCAGTGCTAGCCATTTCTCTGGTGGCAGGCGGGTATCGCTATTACGAATATTATGCTGGTGTCTGTGACGGAGAGAACCAGAGAAATCGGTATCAGAAAGGCTTTGGGAGCAAGCACCGAGATATTTTGGGTGCAGTTCTTAACGGAATCTGCCTGTTATCCGCCCTGGGAGGATTTGATTGGGTATTATCTACTATGGGACTGGTTGTCCTTAGAGCCACCGCCTCGGTTTATCCGCATGATTCGTCCGGGATTATCCTGATTGCGGTACTTTTCTCTGCAATAGTGGGTATCTTCGGCATCTATCCGCCAATAAGTGCAGGCAGACCCAGGATTGATATGAAAATAAGAAGCGTAAGCCCTATAGGAATCATGGATATGCTTTCCGTACAGGTTTCATCATGCTTTATTTATATATCCCCTAGTTATTCAGTGCATTTGATGAATAACTGACAATAAGACAGCTATACTAAAGATGAGTGCTATTCCTATTTTCAGGAGAAATTTCTGGATTATGGTAAAGGAGGTTAAGTGATGACCCTTAGAGAAGCAATGGAAAAATGACATATGGTTCGTAAGTACAAGGATGAAGTTATTCCTCAGGATGTGGTGAAGGCTTTTAGAGGAGTGGATTCAGGAATGCAATCAGAAGTATTCTCTGCATTTTTCTTAAAACGGAGGATGGAGCTGCATTTGCGAATTAATTGATAAATTGATTACCATGCCAAGAATTACATCGTATTGGCAGGAGACGGAAAAGGAAGGCGTGGAGGAGCGTGTTTGTTGCCAGTGCGGACATTATGCTCTATGCCCAGACTCTCAGGTCTAAATACCTGGTGGGTAGGGCGCCAGCTTCAATAAGGAGGCTGTTGCAAAATTAAGCCCTGAGCATCCTGTTTATGGCGGATTTACTCGGTTATGGAGAGACCCAGGTACTCTCATGCTTCCAAGGAAGATTTTTGAGGTATGCAGCCATGAAGGAACTGTACCGGGATTGGTTTAAGGAGTGTGGAGTATGCTGGATGGCAAGCCCACCGCCTATAATCGTCAGTCCTTCTATTTAAAGGGCAAGGGAAATGAGGTGCAGTTCACTTATAAAGAGGGCGAGTTCCAGGAATTGATTCCGGTTTGTAAAGTATCATTTTGAAGCGGCAGCCGGAAAAGAGAATTTTCCACTGGGTTTAAGCCTGTAAAATAAGACGTTTAGATTTTCGGCAAGATAGGCCTGAAATTGGGGGAAACCATGCGGTCCCTGGTTTCAGGTCTCTTTCACAAAAGTCAAAGCAATTTTTCTTCCCTCCATTGAGAAAAATCAGCATCTATGCTAGACTAGTGCGGATTGGAGAGATTATGACTCGATTTATTCACGGCATTTTACGGGAAGTAAAAAGAGGATATGTTGGTAATAGAAGCAGGAGGATCGATATGGGGTTCGCATTCCTGCTTTCTGTTTTGATAAAGCATCCTAAGACGGAGAGGAGATTCTTCTTCATACTTATTTTTCGGTGCGAGAGGATAGTCAGGAGCTCTTCGGCTTTGGGAGGAAAGGGACAGGATTTTTCATCAAGCTACTTTGTTTCCGGTATTGGGACATCCCAAGACCGCTCTGGGGATATCTCTGTATGAGCAGGGAGGAGCTGGACAGCATGCCTATTATCAGTAATGACAGGCAAGAAGATACAGCAGGCCCGACTGGGAAGAAATCTGCGAAAGATTGATTGTGGAGTTACGACAAAGTACCTAAGGAGTGACATTACATCTTTCCGGAGAAGAAGCTGTGACGACGACGACTTCCGTAGCGTGTGGAGGAAGCGGTGGAAGCTCGGTGTCCTTGGGATATTCCGCCATGGAAGCGAAAAAGATGGATCAGTGTGACCTGACTTGTGAAGAAAAGACCGTGGAGGAGCTGTTACGGCTTAGTCTGAAGCAGTTTGCGTTGTAAGGGATTTTATGGAAAGAAAGTTGATACAAACAGAGGAGAGTAAGAGGATTTATCCCTCGATCCGAAGATTCGACCTCAATTTTTAAAGGATTATATTGGACAGGAAAAGCTGAAGGAAAACCCTGTCTATCTTTATAGAAGCTGCATGAAAAAGAGAAAGCAAAAGTCTGATCACTGCCTCTTTACGGACCTCCCGTTGGGCAAAAGACCACGATTTCCAACATTATTGCTAATGAACTGGGGGAGTGCACTGCAAGATTACTCTCCGGACCGGCTATTGAAAAGCCGGGGAAATTACAGGTGATTCTTTGAACAACCTTCTGAAGGGATGTACTCGTGGATGAAATCCATAGACTGAATCGTCAGGTGGAGGAAGTGGCTTATCCTGCCATGGAGGATTTTGCCATTGATGTGCTTTTTGGGAAAGGAAAAGCAGTACCTGTTCCATCCGTCTGGATTTGCTCCAGTTTACCCTTGGTAGGAGCTACTCACCCGAGCAGGGACTTTTTGTCCGCCCTTCGAGATCGTTTCGGATTATCGGAAACTGGAGTTTTATAAGGAAGAGGAGTTGGAAGAGATTGTCCTTCGAAGCGCCAAGGTGCTGTCCATTTCTATTGATAAAGGCGGGAGCAAAAGCATTGCCCTACGCTCCAGAGGTACCCCAAGACCTGCCAATCGTTTGCTAAAGAGGGTACGAGATTTTGCGGAAATCAAGTATAATGGTGTTATCTCGCAAAGAAGTGGCAGAGGATGCTCTGGATTTACTGGATGTGGATACCTAGGTTTGGATACCTATGACAGACAGTATCTTTTGGAATCTAATCGAGAAGTTTTCCGGAGGACCGGTGGGGTAGAGACATTAGCCACCAGTCTGGGAGAGAGATCGAGGGAACCTTAGAGGATATGATAGAACCCTATTTGATTTTACAAGGTCTGATAGACAGAACCCCAGGGGAGGATTGCAACAAAAACACGCGTATCAACATTTAGGACTGAGTGAAGCATAGGAAAAGGTGGAGAAATGGCAGATAAAAAGACAATACAGGTCATTATTGACGGAAAAATTTATGTCCTAAGTGGGAGAATTTCGAGTCTTATTTACATGATGTGGCAGATTATTTAAATCATAAAAATTGAAAGTATCCGTAAGGAAATGTGGAATTATAATAAGCTGGAGGAATCTGTTCGATCCTTCTGCTTCAGATTAATATTTTGCGATGAGCTTTTTCAGGAGCGAAAAAGGTGGAGGAGGATGCAGGAGCTTTTGGATCAGGAAAAAGGAGAGCTACTCCTATAAGCACGACCTGGTAAAGACCAAGTTAAAGCTGGACGGGGTTTTTACAGGAGTTGGAAAAGTATCCAGAAGAAGCTTTTGGCTTTGGAAAAAGAAGAAGAAAGGAAAAGACTTCTCATGAAAAGTCTTCTTCATCAGGAAGCAATAAAGAGGAATAATCTTCATAGGAATTAGGGGTTTAGAGAGAAGCTGTTTCTTTCCGAATTTGGCTATAGCTATGATGGAGTAGCAAGGGATGCCAATCCAAAAACAAAGAAAATATAAAAGAAAAAGCTTTATGAAGCAGAGCTTTTGATCCCGGCAGCCTCCTTGGAAGTATGCAAGGTGGCTGTTTTTGCCGGAGCGGATGCCATCTATATGGGAGGACAAAAATATTCCGCAAAGAGCCTTTGCCAAGTCTTCTTTATCGGAAGAGGATGAGCTTTTTGGAGGCTATTCATTTTTGTCATCTTTATAGAAAAAGATTTATATGACCTTGAACACCTCTTTAAAGAGGGAGAGAAAAGAGCTTTTTCAGCTATAGCATCCCTACTAGAAGCGGGCTTGGATGGGGTAATCTATTCAGGATCTGGGTATTGGAAAAATGTTAGCTGAGGCTCATTCGGATCTTCTCTCTTACATGCCAGTACCCAGATGACGGTACATACCCAGTGAAGCCGTGGGCTTTAATGGAAAAAGCTGGGCATGGAAAGGGTTGTGCTCCAGGAATGCTCCTTGAGGATATTTCGATATTGCCAAAGCTCTCCCTTGGAGTTAGAGGTCTTTATTCACGGTTCCATGTGCTATAGCTACTCCGAGCCTGTTTTATGTCTTCTTCTGGGAGGTCGATCCGGAAAACCGGGGAAGATGTGCCGGAACCTGTAGACTTTGCTATAGCAGTAAGGGGAAAAAGGAAACTATCTGAGTATGAAGGATATGTTTACTCCCTGGATCTCTTTGAAAGGAGCTATTGGAGGCAGGCGCCTATTCATTAAAGATTGAGGGAAGAATGAAGTCCGCTCTTTATACCGGAACGGTGGTTTCCATTTACAGAAAAATATCTGGACTTGGCTCTTCAGGAAGGTCCTATCAGGTTTCGAGGAGGATAAAGCCCTTGAAAGAGGTTTATGATAGAGGAGGCTACAGCTCCTATCTGGAACAACATAACGGGGAGGATATGATTGTCTTCGGGGAAAAAGCCCTTCCGAAAGGAAAAAGGAAGAAGTGCTTTCCAAGCTGAAGCAGGAAATGGAAGAGAGAGAAAGAAAGATTCCTTTAAAGGGAAGCTTGCACTTTGTCCCTATGACAAAGTTCCCCTATTTTACCCTAGAGGGAGATGATGGACTTCCATTTCCGTAGAAGGAAGCCAGCCTGTGGAAAAGGCCAAGGAAAAGGTGCTTTTCCGGGAACAGATTACAAAACAAATGAAGAAGATGGGAATATGGAATTTTCCCCGGAAGAATTTTCGATTCTTTGGGAGGAAGATATTTTCTATCCCTCTTTTTCCTGAATCAGTTACGGAGAGACGGGTAGAGAAAATGAGGGAGCCATTCTTGGGCAGTATAGACGGAATCAAAGACTTGGGGGAAATTAGGGTTTTATAGAAAGAGGAGAACAGCTTAAGGCTGTTCTTCAGTTCTTTATTAAAGGAATTTATCTGATGAAGGCGCATTTTTCCGAGGAAGAACCCTGAAATATCGTGGAGAGATTCAGAACAGCGAAAATGGGCGGACTCGTTTTCGAAGAATTCAAAGAAGAGAAGACAGAGGAAAGAAAGCCCGAAGGATTGGATGGAAGAGGCGAAAAATGAAGAGGGTTTCCATTATTTTCCTTCGTACTCTGGATCAGGTGGCTATGCTGCAGGATTTTTCCGGATAGACAGTTTTTCCACCTGCTTTGGACTACACCCTATAGCTATAATCAGGCTGCCATGGAGGTATGGGAATCCTTGGGAGCAAAAGAAATGTGCTTTCCCATTGAATTTTCGTTTTCAGGAGGATATGGCTTTTTCGGAATGGGCAGAAGCAGAGGAATTCCACGGAGCTTCTTTGCTACGGGACACCTTCCTATGATGGTCGCGCCAACTGTATAGAAAAACCAGAAATGGCTGTACCTAGAGGAAACAATGTGGTGTCTTTACAGGATAGGCAGAACAAGAGTATGCCGGTTCGCCTCTATTGCAAATACTGCTATAATCAAATCTATAACAGCGATGTTTTATCCTTATTGGGGCTGGAAAAGGAAGTGGAAAGGCTCGAGCCTCTTCTTTCCGCTTTGATTTTACGGTGGAATCGGAAAAAGGAAAATCCTGGAGCTTTTTCAGGAAGTGACTCTTAAAGCCAGTTTACCAGAGGGCATTTTTCATAAAGGAATAGAGTAGGGAGAGAAAGATGGGTAGTCTTTTAGTACATTTACGAAGATTGTATGTATGGTGTTGATGCTGCTGTATTGTTACAGTCTGTTTTCGAAACCTTTCCTGGATTATGGGGATGGAAAAGAAGACTGGCAAAGTTTCTTTACCAGATTTTTATTGTTCTTACATTTTTCTTTGTCATGGGGTTTTGTTCTTCCATACGAAGGACTCTTTTATCTGATGATGGCAAGGGAGCTGTTTTTCTTCTGCTCTATCCTTCCTTTGAAAGAAAATCTATCCTACCTTCAGTGAGACGCTCTTGTATAACCAGTGTCTTCTCTTAAGCTTGGGATGGATTATGCTGGAAAGATTAAATACGGATAAGGCTATGAAGCAGTTTGTCATTTCCGTGGCAGCCAGTCTCTTTTACTTTGCTTATTCCCTATGTCATCGATAAAAATCTGGGATTTTCAAAAGGGAAGAATTGCCTTTGTGGTACTGGGATTTTCCTGCTTTCCTGGTGCTGATTGTGGGACGGGTAAGCTTTGGTGCCAAGATGAGTTTGAATTTCTTCAGCTTTTTCTTTCCAGGCTTCGGAATTTGTCAAAATCAGCTTTGTTTTCTCCGTGGCGGGATTTTTATCGGAGGAGCAAAAATCAAAGAGGAATTTACAAGGCGGCAATAGTGGCTATGCTCCATGGTATTGTGTTGGTGCTGTGTGATGATTTGGGTTCCGCCCTGATTCTTTTTATGGCCTTTTGTTTATGCTTTTTATGTTTCCAGCAGCCAATTTTTGTATTTGGCTCTGGCTTTGACCTTCTGCCCTGGCGGGCTTTGTATCCTATCATTTATTCTCTCATGTACGCACCAGAGTTTTTTGCTTTTATGGACCCATGGAAGGATATTGCAGGAAAGGGATATCAGATTACCCAGTCTCTTTTGCCATCGGCACGGGAGGATTTCTCGGTTTAGGTACTTTTTCAGGGCTTGCCCAATAAAAATTCCTATTGTGGAAAATGATTTTATTTTCTCCGCCTTATCCGAAGAAATGGGAGGAAATTGTGGCGATTTGCCTGATTTCGTCTGTCTTTCCTGTTTTATGCAAATGATGATGATGGGAATGGACATGGAAAGCTCTTCTATAAACTCATCTGTATCGGTTTATGTGATTTATGTGATGCAGGTCTTTTTAACTATCGGTGGAGCTATTAAATTTATCCTCCACGGGAGTGACTTTTTGCCTCTTTGTCAGCTATGGCGGTTCCAGTATGATTTCAGTTGTATTCTTTTGCCATCTTCCAACTCTCTTTGTTATCCAGGGAAAGGAAGATGCCATGGATGAAGAGGAAGAAGAACAGCAGGCACCGAAGGGAAAGAGGAGAAGAGCCATTTATGAATAAGCTGAGAAATTCCGGAAGAAGGGTAAATTATGAAAAAGTATAATAATTCCAGAAGAAAGCTAGCAACAGGAGATGAAGGGACTTACCTATTTCTTTGTCCTGCTTTTCTTTTCCATGATTGTATATTTTTGTTATTTTTATACTGGTCTTGGCTCAAATCAGATTTGCCCCTACAATGCCAGAATTGATTATCTTTCTTCCAAGGTAATCAGAGGCGTATCTTATCTTCTGACGGAAAGATTTTGGCGAAAACGGAAACCGGAGAGGGAGGAGAGAAAAGAGTATATCCGGAAGGAATTGCCTTTTCTCATCCTGTCGGCTATAGCAGTAAGGGGAAAACCGAGGGGAGTCCATGGCGAACTTTTATCTGAGCCGTTCCAGTATTAACCCCTTACAAAAATCATTAATCAGGCAGAGGAAATCAAGAATCCGGGAGATTCTGTGGTGCTTAGCTTTGAATTCCTCTTTGCAGTCTCTGCCTATTCTTTATTGAAAGGATAAGAAGGAAGCATTGTTTGTATGAATCCAAGACCGGAAGAATTTCTGGCGATGGTTTCCGCACCTTCCTTTACAGAAGAGGATATCCAAAAACAACTGGGAGTGCCTTTAACTTCCTCCGATAACAAAAGACGGAAATCTTCTGAGACTGAGCGACCTCAGGGGCTTTATCCTCCCGGTTCAACCTTTAAGCTTTTTGATGGCTTTGGAGTATATTCAGGGAGCATCCGCATGGATAGCAGAGCTTTAGCTATACCTGCAAGGGTGAATATGTGGACCCGGAGAACTCCTCCTATGTGGTGCATTGTTATAACGGGAGAGGTTCACGGAAAAGGTAGATTTGGAGTCGGCCATTGCGGATTCCTGTAACTCCGCCTTTGCCAAGCTGGGAACGGAGATTGATCCGATTCGATTAAAGGCTTTAGCGGAAAGCTTTCTACTATAATCAAAAAATAGATATTGGTTTGTCTGCCAATGCAGGGCAATTCACTTTAGCGGAGAATGCGGATGTTTGGGACAAGATGCAAACCGCTATCGGACAGGGGGCTACCCTTTGTACTCCTCTGCAAAACCTATGTATGGTTTCCGCCATTACCAATGGAGGAAATCTGGTCTATCAAGCCTTCTTGCTTCAGTACAGAATGCCAATGGCACAACGTAAAGGAGTTCCCTTATGGAGAGAGTCATAGCCTTCTTTCTCAGGGGAAAGTGATGCCTTAAAGCAGTTTATGAGAAAGGTAGTCACGGAGGAACCGCCAGTGCTTTTGACAGACGGATGCTCTATAAGGTTTGCGGAAAACCGGTCTCGCCCAGGTGAAGGTGGGAAGTGAATTGAAAGACCAATGCCTGGTTTGTGGTGGCTTTGCGCCCCATGAGGATCCGGAGATTGCGATATCCGTTATTGTAGAAGAAGGGAGAAACCGGCGGAAAGACCTGAAAGCGCCAATTGCCAGAAAGGTATTGATCAATATTTTCATCAAAGAAGGATAAAAAGGTATTCCTTCCATATGCTGCTAAAATTTTTACAAGAAGAAAAAGAGCAGTTATAGGAGAACGAAGGTCATTTAAGGAGTCAATAGTTAGAGGAGTAGTAGATCAGAAGAATACTGTCTATATGGAAAAGGTGAAGGGAAAAAGTATTTTGCTCTGTTTAAGTGTCTGGAAAGTATGTTTGAGCTTTTGTTCCTTTAGTCATTGCCGGAATGATCGATCAGGGAATCCGTAAGGAGAATGTAGTGATTTGGCATAGCCTTTTCCCTGCTCTTTAGTCTTAGCCTGCATTGGTTGCCTTACCGCTGTCATTGCCCAGTATTTTGCGGCAGAGGTAGTAATGGTGGTGGGAAAAATCCTCACCGTAGAGACTTGTTTCACAAAAATTCTTTCTTTACCCTACAAAGATTACAATGCGCTTTTCCGCATCTTCCTGATTACCAGAATCGATCCCGATATCTTTCAGATTGAATCTACGGTGAATATGGTGCTTAGGCTTTTTAATGCGCTCTCCTTTTATTGTTGTGGGGGCTTTGCATCATGGTACCTTTCGAATCAGCCCCGCCTATCGCTTTTTGTTTTTTTGTAGTGAGATTCTTCCTATCCCTTGTGGTTTTTGGAATTATGGCTCTTACCATGCCCTTTTTACAAAAAGATTCAGTAAGTTTGGAAAACATTACCAGAAAATACAGAGAAAAATATTATGGGTATCCGTGTGGTACGTAGCTTTTTGTCAGGAAGAGAAGGAAGAAGAGGAATTCCTGAAAAAGAACCAAAATTATACCAAGGTACAGATTGCAGTAGGAAAGATTTCCGCCTTACTGAATCCTATGAGCATGCTGCTGATTCAGCTGGGGCTTATGAGCATTCTGTATTTTTCCTCAAAATTGGTCAATGACGGCAGGCTCTTTTCAGGGAAAATGTGGTGACTCTGACCAACTATATGAGCCAGATTTTGGTGAGCTTCTAAAGCTTTGCCAATCTGATTATCCTGATGGTCAAGGCTATCGCCAGCATCAGCAGAATTGAAGAGGTAATGGAACGAAAGAGCGATGGCGAGACTGAGTCCAAGGGTATTTTCTACTAAGCCTTATGAAAAAGTAATCCAATCTAATCCGGCTCAAGACGGCAAGAAGCCGAATTCTTATGGATTATCTTTCCTTTTCCTATGACAGCGGAGAGGAAAGAGCTCTTTCCGATATCAGCTTTTTCTAGAAGAGGGAGAGCTTAGGAATTATCGGCGGTACGGATCCGAAAAATCCACTTTGGTTTCTGATTTGCGGATTTTTATAGGGATTATGAGGAGAAATTTTCCTCTGGGGAAGAAACTAAGAGAGTATTCGGAACAAGAGCTGGGAAAGACACGTTTATGTCCTCAAAAAGGCAGTACTTTTTCCGGAACGCTTAAGGAAAATCTCCTTTGGAGAAAGAAGGATGCAAAGGATGAAGAGCTTTGGAAAGGCCTTTGAAATTGCCTGATGGGAAAGGAATTTGTAGAGGCAAAGGGGGAAGGTCTGAATTTATCCTGTCAGTATAGAAGGAAAGAATTTTTCAGGGGACAAAGACAAAGGCTTTCTATAGCCAGAGCCCTGGTGGGAGATTCCAGGCTTTTTGATTTTGATGATTCCTCCTCAGCTTTGGATATGCTGACGGAAAGAAAGTCTGCAAGCGCCTGGAGGAATATCAAGGAAAGAAAAAGTCTTTGGTGATTTTCTCAAAGAGTGTCCAGCATCAGACATTTACCGAAGATTCTGCTTTGGACCAAGGAGGCTCATCGGTGTAGGAAGTCATCAGGAGCTGGAGCATTGTTCGGTATATCAGGAAACTGAGCTTTGCAGAAGCAGGGAAAGGAGGAGTAAGATGTTCAAGGAAAATAGAACTGCGGGAGAAGCCTTTTCGAAGCTCTTTCGCTTTATGAAACCTTATAAATTTGCTTTGCTCCTTTCCATTGTTTCAGCCTTTCTTTCTGTAGTATTTTTCTCTTTTTGCCGATTCTTTTGGGAAAGGCTATCGATAAGATTGCCGGAAAAGGTGCAGTGGATTTTCCCGGACTGGGACAGATTTTTAAGGCTATGCTTTGGTTCTTATATTGGCAGTGCTCAATGGTTGATGAACCAGGTAAATACCTATTTGACCTTTCATGGATTGAAGATTTACGAGAGGCGTCATATTCAGGCTGTTCCCTTTATCCTCCATCGATTCCAAAGAACTGGGGAGATTTAGTCGTTTGACCACAGATATAGAACAGATTTCTAGGGCTTAGTTTGTTTTATTGAATCAGTTTTTGCATACGTGTTCAGTATTCTGAAACTGCTCTTTTCCTCTTCCTTTTAGAATGGAGGATTGCTTTAATTCTTTTGGCTCTCACGCCTTTGTCCTTTTTTATTGCAAAGTTTATTTCAAACGCTCTACCTGTATTTTCAAAACCAGTCCAAGAGAGAGGGAGAGATAGCCGCTCAGCACGGAGGCTATCGGAAATGTGAAGCTCTGAAAGCTTTTATGTAGGAAGCCCCAAAGAGTCCTTGTATCAGGAGAAAAATGAGAGACTTTCCCGATACAGTATGCAAGCAAACTTCTACAGCTCTTTGGTCAACCCCTTTACCCGTTTTTTAAATGCCCTAGGCTATGCCTTTGGGGGGGGAATCGGGGCACTGTTTTGCCTGAGAGGAACTTTAAGCATCGGTCAGTTGTCCTCTCTATTGGCTTATGCCACGCAGTATGCCAAGCCCTTTAACGACATTACTTCAGTGATTACGGAAATTCAAAATGCATTAGCTGCAGCATCTCGTGTCTTTGACTTTCTGGAAGAAGCGGAAATGCAGCCAAAAGGCGGAGGAAAGGGAACTTCCGAAAGCCGGTGAAGGATACTTGAGCTTTCCCGGATTGTATTTCTCCTATACCAAGGAGCAAAAGTTGATTCAGGATTTGAGCCTTTCCGTAGAAGCCGGACAGAACATTGCTATTGCTTTGATCTCTACAGGATGCGGAAAAACAACCTTAATCAATCTTTTGATGCGTTTTTATGAGCCGAATCAGGAGGATTTCCATTGACGGAATTTCCATGAAAAGCTATCCGACCATAGCTTTACGTTCTGCTTTTCTGGCATGGTTCTTCAGGACAGCTGGCTAAAAGCCGATATGGTTTTGGAAAAACATTCGTTACGGATCGCCGGAGAAGAGTATAGAGAGGTCATTGAAGCCGCTAAACGTGCCGGTTGTCATCATTTTATTATGCAGCCCAAAGGGCTATGACACGCCTTCTTCCGGAGGATGGAGGAAATCTTTCCCAGGGCAAAAGCAGCTTCTTTTGTATCGCCAGAGTGATGTTAAGAGATCCTACCATTTTGATTTTGGATGAGGCCACCAGCTCCATTGATACCAGAACGGAAGAAAAGGTACAAAAGAGCTTTTTCAGGAAATGTTGAAGGGCAGAACCGCCTTTTATCGTGGCTCATCGTCTTTTCTACAATCCAGAATGCGTGATTGTATCTTTGGTGATGAAAGATGGTAATGTGATTGAAAAGGGAAGTCATGAGGAGCTTTTTAAGACAAAAGGGCTTCTATAAGAATCTTTATGAAAGTCAATTTCAGGGAGCAGAGAATTGAATCTTGCAAAAGAACAGAAAAGGGTAATTTGTCGGCGCTTGACAAGTTGTTAAATTCCTCCTTAAACTTGCAAAGTTTAGAAAAATTACAAGATTAACGGAACAGTATATTGTAGGATAAGGATTACGTAAGAGTCATAAGACACTAATCAGGTATATGGTTCTGTAAGAGTCGTAGACACTAATCAGTATGTGATTCCGTCAGGATAGCTCATGATAAGGAGGAGATATAGTGCAAGAGGAAAAAGTCATGCAGGAAGATAAAATGCAGGTATTGAAAATCCTATCAAAATCCATTCGTGAATTTAAAAAGACTCCATACTTTGTCCGTTATTGGTTACCGGAGAAGTCATTCTGAATGTATGATTCCTTTTTTACTGCTCAATTAGTGAACAGAATGAAGGAAAAATGCTCCATGCAGATGATTCTTCATTACGGATTAATCCTGGTGGTGATACTATACTTTTCCTTCTTTTGGCCTTTAGTGGGAAATTTCTTTTGCGCTTCCGCCTCTACCGGTTTTTTGCCCGGAATATCCGAAAAGATATGTTCCAAAGAATTCAGGGCTTTTCTTTCGAGAATATTGACCGCTTTGAAAGCTCATCTTTGGTAACCAGATTAACCACAGATATCAGCAACGTACAGATGGTCTATATGATGCTGGTTCGTACTGCCTTCAGGGGACCTTTGATGGTGGTCTTTTCCTTTGTCGCAGCCTTCATGATGGGGGGCAGAATGGCTATTATTTTCTGTTTTGTGATTCCTATTTTGGCTATCGGTTTAATCCTTATTACCAAAAAGCTATGAAGATTTTCAACGAAATCTTTAAAGCTGATACGATGCTTTAAATGAGTCTGTGGAAGAGAATATTCAGGGAATGCGGGTGGTGAAAACCTATGTCCGAGAAGACTTCGAGAAAGAGAAGTTTAATGAAAAGGCAGAGTCTTTGGCAAAGGACTTTATTTCTGCAGAAAAACTGATTGCCTTAGCCAACCCCTTGATGCAATTTTGTCTTTTTGTGGTGGTTATCTTTGTCTTAAGCTTCGGTTCCTATCTGGTTGTCAGCACCGGTGGTGTTGATTTTGGATGTAGGACAGCTTTTCCGCCCTGTTAACCTACAGCTATCAGATCCTTTTCCAGCCTTATGCTGGTGCCATGGTCTTTGTGATGGTGGTAATTTCGCTGCCTCCTCTCGAAGAATCGCTGAGGTTTTTAACGGAAGACAGTACCATGAAGAATCCTGAAAATGGTATTAAGGGAAGTAGAAGGACGGCTCTATTGATTTTTAATCATGTATTCTTTAAGTATTCCAAGGATGCAAAAGAATGTTTTAACAGATATCTCCTTCATATTCCCTCCGGACAAAAACTGTAGGGATCCTGGGAGGAACAGGTTCTGCAAAATCTCTCTTACCCAGTTGATTTCCGTCTTTATGATGTGACGGAGGAGAAGTCTTGGTTGGCGGTGAGGATGTTCGAAAATACGATATTCAAGCTTTTAAGGGATCAGGTGGCTGTGGTATTACAAAAGAATATTCTTTTCTCGGGAACAGTGGCGGAAAAACCTTCGCTGGGGAAATCCAAATGCTACACAGGCTGAATTGGAAGATACCTGCAGACTTTCTCAGGTCTGCAGAATTTATTGAAAGAATGAAGGACGGATATGAAAGTCATGTGGAGCAGGGAGGAAGCAATTTCTCCGGAGGGCAGAAACAAAGACTTTGTATCGCCAGAGCTTTTATTAAAGAAGCCCAAGATTTTAATTTTGGATGACTCTACTTCTGCGGTGGATACCAAAACCGATGCTTTTTATTCGAAAGGGCTTAAGGAATTTATTCCGGATACCACGAAAAATCATTATTGCCCAAAGAGTTTCCTCTGTAATGGATGCGGATCAGATTCTGATTATGGACAAGGGAGAAATCATTGCCAGAGGGTACTCATGAGGAACTTATGGAGAATTCTCCGATTTACAGAGAAACCTATGAGTCCCAGAACAGAAAGGAGGTAGAGGATGGAGAATAAGGGAAGACCGAAGAATTTTATGAAGACCTTAGGCAGAATCATAAAGGACTTATTTTCCTTTTTATCCAACACTTCTGCCTATTACTCTTTTGTTTATTGTAATCAATGCGGTGGTAACCTCTATCCCGGCTATTTTCCAGCAAAAGATTATCAGCCTGATTGAAACCGTTTATAAAGAAGGAAATTGGAATGCGGTATCCTCCGATATTTTAAGATTGGTTGGGATTTTGTTGGTATTTTACACAATCTCCTTGATTTGTGCCTATTGCTACAATATGAATATGGCTACCATAACCCAGGGCTCCTTAAAACAGTATCGACAGAAACTCTTTAATCATATGCAGGATCTGCCCATTGCCTTTTTCGACCAAAATAAAACCGGAGATATCATGAGTCATTATACCAATGACATTGATGCTATGAGACAGTTCATCTCCATCTGTATTCCTCAGGCTATTTCTTCCTTGATTACGGTAATTACAGTAGTTTCCATTATGCTGTATTATTCCCTTTGGCTTAGCCTTATGGTGCTTTTAGGCTCCTTCTTTATGCTTCGAATCATTAAGGTAATTGGAGGAAAATCCAGTCATTACTTTGTTCGTCAACAGGAGGAGCTGGCTCGTTCCGAAGGCTTTATTCAGGAAATGATGAATGGACAGAAGGTGGTTAAGGTCTTTAATCATGAGGAGAAGAGTATACAGGATTTTGACCGCTATAATGACGAACTGTTCCGGGTTTCCAACGAAGCCAACCGTTACTCCAATGTGATTATGCCGATCTTAAACAATATCGGAAATATCCTTTATGTTTTGGTTGCCATTGTGGGAGGCGCACTTTTGGCTTTCCATGCACCGAACATTTCCATTTCCGGATTAGGCTTAAGTATTGCCATTGTCATCCCCTTCCTGAATATGACCAAGCAGTTTGCCGGTGTAATAGGACAGATTTCCTGAGGTCAATGCCGTGGTTATGGGTGTTGCCGGTGCAGGTCGTGTTTATCAAAATGATTGATGAAGAGGTGGAAGAGGATGAAGGAAAAGTTTGCCTTGTAAATTGCTCCCATGAAGGAAATCGTTTGGTTGAAAGCAATAAGAGAACAGAGCTCTGGGCTTGGAAGAGTATTTTACCGGACGGAAGCATTTCCCTGAAAGAACTGAAAGGGGATATGGAGTTAAAGGGAGTGGATTTCTCCTATGATGGAAAGCGCAAGATTCTAAAGAATATTGATGTCTTTGCAAGACCGGGAGAAAAGGTAGCCTTTGTAGGCGCTACCGGTGCGGGAAAAACCACCATTACCAACCTTTTGAACCGCTTTTATGATATTCAAAAAGGAGAGATTATCTACGACGGCATCAATATCCGGGATATTGCCATTTCGGATTTAAGAAGATCCATTGCTGTTATCCTACAAGATACCGTACTCTTTACCGGAACTGTAATGGAAAATATTCGTTATGGAAAGCTGGATGCTACGGATGAGGAATGTATTGCGGCGGCAAAGCTTGCGGGAGCGGATGATTTTATTACGAGACTCCCTAAGGGCTATGATACGGAATTAAGTGCAAATGGAGGCAACCTTTCTCAGGGACAGAGACAGCTCTTGTCCATTGCCAGGGCGGCGGTAAATGATCCTGTTCTAATCATGGATGAAGCTACCAGCTCTATTGATACCAGAACGGAGGCTATTGTTCAAAAGGGTATGGATGCTTTAATGGCAGGAAGAACCGTTTTTGTCATTGCCCATAGACTTTCCACAGTTCAAAACTCTGATGTCATCATGGTTTTGGAACAGGGAGAAATTATTGAGCGAGGCAGTCATAAGGATTTGATTGCCGCAAAGGAAAGTACTATCAGCTCTATACCGGTGCCTTTGAGTTGGAGTAAGCTTACAGTTTTCTGTAGCTTTAGAGCGAAATAAGCTTGAAGTTTTTGTATCGTAGAAGCGGAATAAAGCTGTATTTCGCTCTTGCCATGGAGAAAGAAGCTGTGCTATACTGCGGGGGATGCCACAATAGCACAGTCGGTAGTGCATCTGATTCGTAATCAGAAGGTCACCAGTTCAAGTCTGGTTTGTGGTACTCTCTTTAGCGGGGAAGCAGAGTAGGCTTCCTGCTTTTTTTATTCATAACGAGTATCGATCACAAAGCGTGCGATATCTCGTTTCATTGGTGATGAGTAAAACGGTCGATAGATAAAATAGGGAGTTGAAAAAGATATGGAAGTGCAGGGAAAGGAAGAAAAGAAAACAAGCATGGAGCCGGAGCCTTCTGAAGCAAAGGAAAAGCAGAACTTGGCGGATAAGAATGGTTCACCGGAAGGGAGAAGAGAAAGGAACAAAAGAGAGTCCTTATCATTCTTCTTCTTGTATGTCTGATGGCAGCTTTATCTTTTTCTTCCAAAGGCTTTTTGCCAAAAAGGATGCCAGAAAGGTACAGATTTTAAAAACGGAATTGTTCTGATTGAAAAATCTCTCGGAAAAAGCAAAATTTTGATTATGGATAACGAGTACCAGAGAAGTGGACTTTAAGGAAAATCTGGCATCCCTTTCCGAAGATGAGGTAAATCCTGCAAAACATGAGGTGAACTTTATAGAAATTAAGGATGGAAAGGTGCTTTGTACCGAATCCAACTGTAATAATCAAATCTGTGTACAATCCCTACCATCAGTGTGGAAAATCCGGACGCTGCCCTATTGTGTGTCTGCCCCATACTTAATCATTCAAATTATTACAAAATCCTAACATTTCCCCGGATTAGCTTACAAACTCATTTCGAACTTGCGAAAAAGAAGCTATGCTTTATCATGCAGAGGTATCGTTTTATTAAAAAGGAAAAGAAAATGAAGAAGAATTGGAAAAATTTTAGTAGTGAACTCTATTTGTCTGATTTCTCTTTTTTTCTGCCATCCCGGCTTATGCAGGTCGTTGGCAGAAGGGAAACGGCAAGAACAGCAATAAATGGTGGTATAATCATCAGGATGGAACCTATCCAAAAGGCTACCTGGGCTTGGATTGACGGTAACGGTGACGGCATTGCAGAGTGCTATTATTTTGATGCCAACGGATGGCTAAAGTCCAATACCACGGTGGAGGGATATAAGGTAGATACTACCGGTGCCTGGCTTAAAAGATGGTGTTGTGCAGGTGAAGGCAATCGGAGAAGCGGGAGTTTATACCAACGGTAAGAGTGAGTCCAGCTCGGAACCATTGATGTGATGGGTTCTGACTTGGATTTGGGAACAGCAGTTTCCGATCAGGAAAACCAGAAGCCTTCTGTGGAGAAGAAGAGCTCCCGCTTCCAAGAAGGCAAGTGCAAAGGAAGAAAAAGAAGAGCGGACAGGATGTTCTGGAGGTTTCCGGCTCTTATTCCACTCTGAAGTGGAAGGGACAGCAACCTTGCAACGGAAAAACCGGCTAAGAATAAGGCTGAGAATTTCAGCGGAAAATGTTGGAAAACAGTGCACAGGATTTAAAGAAGTCCGAGGCAACGGAGTTAATCAGCTATGCCCGTTCCTTCATTGCAGTACTTCCCTATAAGGTGGCAGGAACTTCTCTTAGCACCGGTGCGGATTGTTCCGGATTTACCCAGGAGGTATTTAAGAAGTTCGGTATTTCCATTCCCCAGAGATTCCCGTTCCCAGTATGCTTCTGCCCAGAAGATTTCCGCGGAAGAGTTACAGCCCGGCGATTTAGTATTTTACGGTTCCTCCCCAAGCTACCATTTATCATGTGGGAATTTATTCGGAAACGGAACCATTATTCACTGTACAAGAACCGGTGACTTTGTTCGAGAGCACGATGTTTTTCTACAAGAAGCCATACGGATACGGAAGATACACAAAATAATTTTTCTTTTTCTTAAATTCTATAGATAAAAATCAGCAAAAAGATCGATAGATTCGGCTCATACGGATTTATCGGTCTTTTTCATCGTTCTAACGAGTATCGCACGCGTAGTGTGCGATATCTCGTTAATGGATTTTAGCTAGTATCGGAGCTGACATTTTGAAAAATGTTAGCCTCTGATAAAAAACCACCCGCTATGCGGGTGGGAAACACTGTTATAATAAAATCACCTTTCCTAATACAATAAAGTTGTTCAAGCTATATTGCAGAAAAGAAGGTGATTTTATAGCGAAGAAAGAATATGCATTAGCACATACGAAATGGATGTGTAAATATCATATCGTCTTCACACCGAAGTATAGGCGAAAAAAATAATATATATCAATATAAGTCAGATATTCGGGATATTATCAAGCAACTCTGCGCCTTTAAAGGAGTGGAGATTATAGAAGGGCATTTAATGCCGACCATGTACACATTCTGGTTAGTATTCCACCTAAGATTAGTGTTTCTTCTTTTATGGGCTATTTAAAGGAAAAAGTGCCTTGATGATATTTGATAAACACGCAAAATCTTAAATACAAATTTGGGAACAGACATTTCTAGCTGAAGGCTATTATGTCAGTACAGTAGGTTTAAATGAAGCCACAATAAAAAGTATATCCAAGATCAAGAAAAACACGATATAGCTTTGGATAAACTAAGTGTTAAAGAATATGAAGACCCTTTTTAAGGGTTAAAAGTGCAGTAGTACCCATACCCCTTTATGGGGTAGCGACGAGTCAAACGCAATATGGCTTGAATGGAGCTGTGGGAAGGTGCAAAGCAAACTTCCCATAGCCCAAAATGAAAGCCAGCGCCTTTAGACGCTGGCCAGTAGCAGGGGCTTATAGCCCCGAGCAAACCACCCGTTTGACGGGTGGTAGTGATTTGAAACTTTCTGACATTCTTTCAGTTTCATTTCAGCAATCTTTTCTATACTGGGGCTATCTCAAAAAGAAAGGAGATGTTGAAATTGAAAAAGCAGAACATATTCTTTTTGGGAACCAAAAAGGATGAAAAAGGGAATCTATGGAAAAATGAAGAAGGATTATTTTTAGGGAGAATTATTTATCTGAAGAGTACAGAAAGGAAAAGAAAAAAATGAAGAAGAAAATGAAGGTAAATTACAATAAGCTTGCAGCCTTGGCTTTAGGTCTGGGATTAAGTACCGTTATGGTGGCCTGCGGAAGTACCGTCAATGCAACACAGAATAAAACAGTGAGCAACAACACACAGCTACAAGCCAAAAGTCGGCAGAAAAGTCTACGGAAGTGAAACGAAGATTACCGTGGAAAACGGAGAGATTAAAACCAACGGAAATGGCGTTTCTGTAGAGGGGAAAAACCATTACCATTTCCGCTGCTGGGGAACTACAGACTTTCCGGAAATTTGGAGGACGGTCAGGTGGTGATTGCGGCGGGAGATACCCATAAGGTCAACTTGGTTTTGGATAACTTCAGCATCAGCAACAAGGAAACAGCTCCGATTTATGGGAAGACCTCCGGGGATTTTACCCTAACTTTGGCGGAGAATTCCAAGAACTCTGTACAGGATCTTAGAGCGGCCAATACCGCAGAAGACAGTAATTCCAATTCTTCCAATAGCAAGACAGAGGATATTCCTGATGCGGCAATTTACAGTAAGTCCGATTTGATTCTAAGCGGAAGCGGCAGTCTGGAAGTGAAGGAAATTACGAGGACGGTATCCATGGAAAGGATAGCTTAACGATTGAAGGCGGTAACTATACTGTTGAGCGACAAAGCACGGTATTAACGGTAAGGACAATCTGACCATTAATGACGGAAGCTTTACGATTACTGCAGGACAGGACGGCTTTAACACCAATGGAGATATGACGGTATCTAAAGGAAGCTATAGCCTTTCCGTTTCTGACGACGGTATGCATGCTGACGGTAAGCTGGTGGTAAATGAAGGAAACGTAAATATTGAGAACTCCAATGAGGGACTGGAGGGCGCTTCTATTGATATTAATGGAGGTACGATTACCGTAAAAGTCTCAGGACGACGGTTTAAATGTACTAGCGATAACAGTTCCGAAAACGAATTTGCGGCACAGGAAGGGGTATATCAATATTAATGGCGGTACTCTTTCGGGTGAATGCAGGAGGCGACGGTCTGGACTCCAATGGAGATTTAAAACATTAGCGGCGGAACCCTTATTGTAGATGGTGCCGGACACGGAAACGGACCCTTAGATTATAACGGAACGGGAACCATTACCGGTGGTACGGTTTTTGGTAGCCGGCAATAACGAAATGTTCCAAAGCTTTGACGAAAACAGCTCTACCCAGGCTTTTGTAGTGGATTTTCTCAGCAATAATCAAAAATGCCGGAGCCGCAATTGCTGAGCGACAGTAATGGAAAAGAAATTTTCAATGTTTCCGACCTGCAAAAACAGCTATGGCGTAGTACTGTTCTCCTCCCCGGATCTTAATAATACTCAGAGCTATAAGCTTTCCGTAGGAGATACTACTGAGGAATTTACCGTAAGTTCTATTGCCAATACTATTGGAAATGGAAATGCCATGGGCGGCGGAATGGGTCATGGTGCACCCCCAAGCGGAGGATTTAACGGCAGCTAAAATGGTGGAGTACCAGGAGACCCCCAAGTGGAGGCTTTAATGGTGGTCAAAACGGAGCTAGAATGGCGGCACTACAGGATGGGACCTCCAAACGGAGGATTCCAAGGCGGCATGAACGGTGATCAAGGAAGACAAGGGGCAGAGAGCCAAGGGAATCAGAACGGCGGTCAGGTCATGCCCGGCGACAGAGGTCAAGGTGGCATGAACGGCAACCAGGGCATGCCCGGTGATAGGGGCGGATTCTCCGGTGGAGATGGCAACAACTTCCCCGGTAATCCCCCCGACGACAATGGCATGGGAATGCCTCCAATGAATAACGGTCAAGGAATGGAACGAGGAGGCATGAATGGAAATCAGGGAATGCCCTGGTGACAGAGGACAGGGCGGCATGAATGGCAGCCAAGGAATGCCCAGCGGAAGAGGTCAGAGAGGAATGAATGGAAATCAGGGAATGCCCGGTGACAGAGGACAGGGCAGCATGAACAATGGTCAGGGAATGGAAAGAGGAAACAGAACGGATGGACAGGAAAGTAAGAAGAATAAGCAGAAGAATTCAAAAATCTTCCAATAGTCAATCTCAAAAAGAATTCGAACAAGAAAAATGTAGGTACATCCGATAAGAATGATGGAAATACTTCCAAGAACAATACTAGAAGAAGTCTGACAACAGTTCTCAGAATCAGTCCGGCAAGAATTCCAAGAATAATTCTTCAAAGAAGAATACTCAGGTTGGAAATAAACAGGCTACTCAGGGAACAGAGAGTAATCAGGCAGGATAAATTTAAATAAGCTTAGGGTATGAATTCTACAAATAAGCTTTTAGGGTATGAATTCTATTTTTCCCTTTACAAGCTTTTCCTGAATTGGATATGATGATATGGATTGTATCAAAAATATTTCAGAGCGATAAAGGAAAGGAAAAGCTATGAATTTATTCTCTCAAAAGAAACAGCAAAAAAAGACTAAGATGGTACTTACAAGTGTCCTGATTCTTAGTCTTTTTGCCTGTCTATGATATTTACCGCCTTTGCAGGACCGGGGGAGCTTTATCAGAAAAACTGGAATCTCAAAGTTCTACATCCAGTAACGATGCTGAAATTCGAATCGGAAAAAGCTTTTCCAAACAGAGGCAGGAAAAAGGAAGATCAGCTTCTTGTAATGCTGAATATGAATTAAAGCCTTTGGAACAAGGGAGAGGATCGGTATTATTTACAATGGAAGACCTATAGCGGATATGGCAGAAACGGTTTGAAAGAAGGAACGGAAAGAAAGGAAGGGACGGAACCACGCCTTTAGGGGCATATCCATTTCCTTTGCCTTCGGCTTTCCTAGCTCTGTAAATACAAAGCTTCTTATAAGCAGATTCAAAAAGACTTCCTATGGTCTCGGAGAGAAAAATACTTACAATACCTGGGTGGAAAGTCCTACGAAGATTGCCGGGGAAAGATTGTATTCCTATAAGATTTGCTATGAAAAGGCTTTTAGCCATCGGATTTAATCAAAAACCCGTAGTATTTGGTAGGGGCTCCGCTATTTTCTTACATATCAAGGCGCCGGATACCTGGGAGAGCTCCGGCTGTATCACCATTGAAAAAGCAGGCGATGGAAGACTTACTTCCTTTACTAAAGGAGAAGCTGAGTATCATTACCTTACAAAAAGAGGATGAACTTCAAAAGTATTAAAATATTAGGAAGCATCTAAAGAGCTTTTAAAGAGTATGAAAGTTTTTGAAGAGCATAAAAAGTTTTTAAAGCGTTTTAAGACATTTTTTATAAAATGTTGCAAGGAACTATGGAATGGAATCCATAGTATTGAAGGAGGAGAAATGGATAACAAGAAAAAACGTTTGATTCGGGACTATTGTTATATGATTATAGGCTCCCTATTAATTTCCATTGCCTCCAAAAATATTTATGATCCGGCAGGATTAATTATCGGAGGAGTTTCGGTATATCCATTATCCTTCGACACTTATTCGGTCTGTCCCTTGTGGTTAAGTAATACCGTTATTAATATTCCGCTTTTTGGTCTTGGATATCTCACTAAGGGATGGAAATTTATTGCCAGAACCATATTTGCCACCATGCTATGCTCCTTTATTTTGTATGTACTTCCGGATTATACTTTGATTCCTATAGATGATTTGTTCTTGGCTTCAGTAATGGGAGCAATTTTGATGGGAATCGGATGTGGCTTGGTTTTCGCCGCATCCAGCACTACCGGTGGAACGGATTTGATGGCTGCGATTATTCAAACTCGCTTTAAGCATATATCCATTGCGAAGCTTTTACAGTTCTGCGACGGTGCTGTAGTGCTTTGGGGATTACAGCTCTTTAGGGGTAACCAAGGCCTGCTATGCCATTGTATCCGTATATATTTTTCACCAAACTTTGTGATTCCTTTATTGACGGTATGCACTTTGCCAAGGCGGTTACTATTATTTCCAATAAGGGAGAGGAGATTTCCCAATGGATTATGAAAGAGCTGGAACGAGGCGTTACCGGTATTGATGCGAAGGGAATGTATACCAGACAGGGAATTACCATGTTGTACTGTGTGCTGAGTCCCAGAGAGGTGACCAGAGTGAAGAATCAGGTTTATAGTATGGATGATAAAGCATTCTTTATCATTTCCGATGTGCGAGAAGTACATGGCGAGGGTTTTATCAATCAGAATGAAGATTAAAAAGCATTACCATTCTGTAAATCCAAAAATATTGTATTGCTTATCTTGGCAGGATTGGTGCTTCTATCCCTGCCTTTTTCAGTATCCGGATTTTTCTTATCTAATGAGTTTTTTCCTGTAGAAGTATTTCTCCATGCTTTCCATTCTGCTTCTATCCGTATTTAATGGAAAGCCAATATTTGCATCATTTGGTGTACAAAGCAGTTAAACCGCAGTAAAACAAGAAAAAGGCTTATCCCGCAGACTGATTTTTCTTTAGCTTTCTATTTTCTAGCTTTTTGGAGATACTTTTGAGTCTGTTTGTGATGATTCCCATCACATTGGACAGCCTGGGAAAAGAAAAGAATTGTAAATATCTTTTGGTGCATACTCTGGTTCTACAGGTTTTTAGCCGGAGAGATCGGAAGTTTTCTCTTTCCCTACACCAGCCTTTTCTTCCCTATATTTGTTTTTGGAATATGGCTATAGCTTTCTGTCCTTCTTACGGATTAGCTTTATCTTCTTCCTTTTTGGAGGAATCTTTTTGCTTCCCTATGTACTGATTTTTAAAAGAGGAAGAAAATGCCGTATTTCAGGGGAATTTCAGGGAAAGCAAGCTGGATACCAATGCTCTGATTCATTTTTCCCTGTTTTCCCTTTTAATATTCTTGTCTTATCTTTCGGATTATTCCGATTCTTTTGCTTTTTCCCGCCCTTATCTTATATACGCTTATCTTTCGAAGAAGAATTTTTCTTAAAGCTGGATGGCTTTCTATTTCTTTTTCTCTTTTGATTTTTGTTGTTAAAGGAAAGTACCTATCATAGTGCATTGCTTAGTCGCTTGTTTGGAGAATGGATTCTTGCCCATGAGACCGGTAGAGGATTTATCCTGTCGGAAATTTTTACAAGACTTCCTGCCCGCTGTACTGTTGTCCTCCTTCAGTACCAAGGGAAGACAGCTGATTGTGGCTTCCATACTATCCACAATTCATCCCTTGGCGTTAAACTATAGCAGTATTATGGCTATTGTTTTCTTACGTAGAGCTAAGCTTGTAAACCTGAAGCTTTTTCTTCTGCATTATCTTATGGTACATGGGCAAATGCTGATTATTCTGCTGTTTTTGGTATTTTTCACCGGGAATTTTTAGGAGAGATTATGAAGTATTATTTTTGCCCCATTGGAATCCATTACAGGCTATCCTCTTAGGAATGCCCATAGAGCTTTTATTTTCCGGAAACGGATGGATATTTTAGTCCCTTTATTTCTTCCAATGAGGAAGGGCATTATACCGGAAGAATTGAACGGGATTGTGCAGTAGAGAACAATAATGGCTTAGTGCTGATTCCCCAAATTATGGGAAATCGCCCGGAGTTTGTCCATGCGACTATGGAATATCTGGAGGAGTTGGGATATCAAGAGTGTAATTTAAATCTGGGCTGTCCCAGCGGAACCGTGGTGGCTAAGGGGAAAGGCTCCGGCATGCTTAGAAATCCGATGGTATTGGAAGACTTCTTTCAAGAGCTTTTTTCCTTGCTGAAGAATTCGAAAATGAAGGTCTCCATAAAGACAAGAATAGGTTTAAATACAGAGGAGAATGGGAAGAGCTTTTTGAGGTATTCAATCATTTTTCCTTTTTCGGAAATCATCGTTCATCCCAGAACCCCAAAAAGCAGCATTATTCCTGCTGAGTGAATTTACCTTGTTTTCAAAAATATTTGTAAATGCTCCAAGCTTCCCCTTGTATATAACGGAGATGTGGAAACAGGGGAGGATATTTTGTTTCTACAGGAAAAAGTTTCCCCGGATTCAGGGGATAATGTGCGGACGAGGGCTCCTGTCCAATCCGGCTCTTTTTCGGGAGGCTCTGAGGCGGAAAGGTTTTTGGAGGAAGAAGAGTTTAGGGACTTTCTCGGTTTGGTGGAAGAGAATTTTGCCAAAGAAACTCAAGGAGAAAAGAAATATATTGGCAAAGTACAAAGAATTTTTGAGTTATTTTGCCAAGTCCTACCCAGGGGAGAAAAGGGCTTAAGGAGATTCGAAAGGCTAAAAATTGGCGGAATACAAGGTACCAAATATCGCTTTTTGCAGAAAGCCATTTTCAAGTAAGGGAGGATTAAGCCTATGCTTTTAGAGTATCCTCTTTTTATCCGGATTTTTGCCTGTATAGGGAAGGCTTGTAAAGACAGCTGTTGCAAAAGACTGGTTAATTGACATTGATTTTGATACTGCGGAAAAATATCAAAAAATGGGCGGTGCTTTAGGAGAGAAGCTTAGAAAAGAAGCTCCATAAAAAGGACGAGCGAATTTTATTTTTGAGGTGGAGAAGGATGGAAGATGTCCATTTCTTCAGGAGGATGGTCTTGTGAAATTCAGAGAGAAAGGGAGAAGAGAGCTTTCCAAGGTCTGCGATGCTTATCCCAGAAAGGAATATATTGTTCATCCTTATATGCAGCTGGATCTGCATTTATCCTGTGAAGAGGCAGCTAAGGCTATTCTGTCCTGGAAAGGGGAACTGATTAGGGAAGAGGTGGAGGATGAAAAGAATTTCGAAGAGGAGGATATGCCGGAAAACGGCTTTACCTATAATGGACAGAATGAAAACCTGGTTTCTCTTTGGCTTTTCGCTTAAAGGTTTTTGGGAGACTCACCCGACTTTTCCTAAGGATATTCATGGATTTTTGCGGAGCTGAAAAACGGTATTTTTACAGGGGAAGAGCTTTTTGTTTTATGAAAAATACAGCTTTTTCCATATTGTAAAGAATTGAAGCTTTGGAAAACGGATTAACGGAGCCGTTTTTCAGAGGAAAGCTTTAGAGAATATTGCAAAAATGAATGAGGAAATTCAAGGGAGAGGCGAATTGTGGAAGAGTTTTTCGACAATTTTTCATAGGGCGGAAAAAGGATTTGCAGGATAAAATGCAAAGCTTTTACAGAGATGGAGAAAAGCTATATTTGGAAGGGCTTTGCAGATATTATACTTTTCGTTATTTAATGACAGGGTTAAAGAAAAAATCCATTTTGCCTTTATTTCATCTTATCAGAAAGTGTATTCTTTGGATGGCTTATACGGATTCTTCTTACAATATTATGCAAAAGAAGAGGAAAAGCTTTTTCTTCTTTGGGAGGAAAAATATTTTTTCAGGGTAGCGGTATTCTTTTCCAAAGAGGTGGAACACCAAAAAGGAATCTGGATTTATTTCTGAATAAAGAATAAAAACTGATGCAAAAATTTCAAAAAGCAGTATAATAACTTTTTTGTTGTAGGGGATTTGGAGTGGATTTCATGTAAAAGGAATCTTCCAAAAAGTGCTTTTTAAAAATGTGGTAGTTTAGTAAAAATAGGAGGGAAAGATGGACAAGATTGGTTTTGATAATGAGCAGTATTTAAAAACCCAGTCAGAGCATATCAAGGAAAAGAATTGCGAAGTTCGGCGGGAAGCTATATCTGGAATTTGGCGGAAAACTCTTTGACGACTATCATGCCAGCAGAGTATTGCCTGGATTCCATCCGGACAGCAAGATTCGGATGCTGGGAGAGCTTAAGGATGATGCGGAAATCGTGATTGCTATCCATGCCGGTGATATAGAGAAGAATAAGGTCAGAGGCGATTTGGGCATTACCTATGATATGGATGTGCTTCGTTTAATTGATGCCTTCCGGGGATATGGCCTTTATGTGGGTTCTGTGGTTTTAACCCGTTTTGCCGGACAGGAAAGCGCTATTGCTTATCAGCGTAAGCTTGAGTCCCTGGGAATAAAGGTCTATCGCCACTATTCCATTCCTTCCTATCCCTCCAATGTTCCCCTGATTATCAGTGACGAGGGCTTTGGAAAAATGATTATATCGAAACCTCCTGCTCCTTGATTGTGGTAACAGCACCGGACTCGGGTTCAGGAAAGATGGCAGTTTGTCTTTCTCAGCTTTATCAAGAGCATAAGCATGGGGTAAATGCAGGATATGCCAAGTTTGAGACCTTCCTGATTTGGAATATTCCCTTACAGCACCCGGTCAACCTGGTCTATGAAGCGGCTACAGCAGATTTAAAATGACATCAATATGATTGACCCATATCATTTGGAGGCTTACGGTGTAAGCACCGTAAACTATAATCGTGATGTGGAGGTTTTTCCGGTCTTAAAGGCCATGTTTAATAAAATTTACGGAAGCTCTCCCTACCAATCACCTACGGATATGGGAGTCAATACTGGAAACTGTATTATCGATGAGGACGCGGTTTGTAAGGTACTCTCAACAGGAAATTATCCGAAGATATTATGCGGCTTTGGTAGAAAAAAGAAGGGGAAGCATTTCTTCCGATATAGTGGAGAAGGAAGAGCTTTTAATGGAGAAAGCCAATATCAGTATTGCGGACCGTCCCGTTGTTGCTGCTGCAAAACAAAAGGCGGAACTGACCACTACTCTGCTGCCGCAATTTCTCTTCCGGATGGCAGTATTGTTACCGGAAAGACCACTCCTTTATTGGGAGCTTGTGCAGCCATGCTGCTTAATGCATTGAAAAAATGTGCGGGACTTCCGGATGATTTAAAAGTGATTTCTCCGGAAATCATCGAGCCTATTCAGCATTTAAAGGTGGAGCATCTGGGAAATCATAATCCAAGACTTCATACCGATGAGATTTTGATTGCTTTAACAATTTCCGCCAATACGGATGAAAATGCGGAGAAGTGTATGGAGCAGCTGGCACAGCTCAATCAGTGTGAAATGCATTCCACGGTGATTCTTTCTCAGATTGATGAAAAACCCTTGGAAAATTGGGAATTCGTTTAGCTGTGAGCCACAGTATCAAAATAAAAATTATTCCATTCCTAAACGACGGATGCGTAAAGGAATCAGTACAATAGAGCTATCCTATATTGTTTACCGGATACATAATTTAGAAAAACTGTCGGGAAAATACTTATTGAAAGATGACATAAATCCTTGATGGTTTTTCTTTCTTTATAATTGTTAGTCTCATACTAACAAAAAACACCCTGTTAATTTTTGTCTATTATGCACTCTGCACAAAAATTAATTCTTTTTAAACAGAAAGAAAAAGTTTTTTTGTGTTATACTGCGAGTATGAACCCTAAGCTAGGGATGGAAGAGTCTATAGCAAGACGCAATAGCGTCTTGGCAAGGAGAAAAATGAGCAGGTTAATAATTGTAACTGAAAATGAAGCCCAAAAACCGTAGAAGTACTTTACCGAGACATAGAGCGAAGAATTCAGGCGTCCCAGCCTGGTCTTTTGTCCTGTTGACTTGGCGGAGGCTTTTTGTTCATGTATGTCATTCCCAATCCTGTGGAAAGTGTACTCCTGTAGAGTGGGACTTGGACAGTTGGAAGGTCTGATTGAATCTCGTATTGGACGGTTCTGCGGATATGGATACTTTTGAAAGACCATCGAGAAAAACTGCAGAAGGAATCTATAACTCTGCAGATTGCGCCATCGGATTTGAAGCGGCGAAGATGGTGCTTAGAGTGAACCGGTTTTTATGAGGACTGCGTGAGCATGTACAGCATGGACGTTGTTTTGCCAAGCTAAGCCAGCCGGTTCCTTGCGTATCCCTTTGTCCCTGCCCATGTAGATGTTCCCGGATATGTTTCTTTTGATTCATGAAGGTCGTTACGGAGATGCGGTACAGTTGATTCGAAAGGATAATCCCTTCCCCTGCTGCCTGCGGTTTAATCTGCGAGCATCCCTGTGAGCTCGTTGCAGAAGAACCATGGTGGATAAGGCGATTAATATTCGTGGACTTAAGCGCTATGCGGTAGAGCATGAGGAGAGATTCCCGCACCGAAGATTGCGGATAAGACCGAAAGAAGATTGCTATCGTAGGTGGTGTCCCTCCGGCTTAAAGTGCTGCTGATTACCTTAGTATTATGGGACATGATGTTATGGTATATGAGCAGAGAAAAGCAGTTGGGAGGAATGCTCCGTTATGGAATTCCGGCTTATAGACTTCCCAGAGAAACCTGGATCACGAAATTGACGGTTTAAAGAATACCGGCTTCCAGGTTAAGACGGATGTCTCCATCGGACATGATATCAGCTTAAAGATTTAAGAAAAGCAGTATGATGCGGTTTACGTATCTATCGGTGCCCTACACAGATAAGAAGCTGGGTATTCCGAGAGAAGATGCTCAGGGCGTAATTTCCGCTGTAGAGATGCTTAGAAATATTGAGATGATGATTATCCCGATTTTTAGCGGCTTGAATGTCATTGTAGTGGGCGGAGGAAACGTGGCTATGGACGTGGCGCGTTCCGCAATCGTCTGGGAGCAAAGACCGTAAAGATTGCCCACAGAAGACGTAGAGTAGATATGACCGCTCTACCGGAAGAGGTAGAGGGCGCAATCTGCAGACGGTTGCGATATCGTAGAGCTTCATTCCCCGGTTCGCATTGAGAAGGATGAGAATGGACATTGTAAGGGTCTGGTGCTTAAGCCCCAGATTATTGGAGGAGTACGTTATGGAAGACCTTCCCCCAAGGATTCTCAGGCACCTGAAGTAGAGCTTAAAGGCAGATCTGGTTCTGGTAGCCATCGGTCAGAGTATCGACTTCCGTAAGTTCGAGGAATATCAGGAAATTCCTATTGAATCCGGAAGAATTCATGCCTTTAGATACTTCTGCACTGAAGGATGTTGACGGCATTTTTGCAGGAGGAGACTGTGTAACCATCCTGCAAACTGTAATTCGTGCGATTGCTGCAGGAAAAGACTGCTGCGGCTAACATCGATGAGTACCTTTGGCTACTGTCATGAGATTACCTCTGAAATCGAACTTCCACCGGTTCGTTTCGATGACAATGCACCTACCTACCGTGTCAATATGAAAGAGCGTCCTGCCGATGAGCGGGTTAAGGACTTTAAGCTTATGGAGTACGGCATGACAGATGAAGAGGCTTGCCAAGAGTCGGGCAGATGTCTTCACTGTGATCACTTTGGTTATGGTATCTTTAAGGAGGCAGAGAATGCAAATGGTAAATTGTACAATCGATGGAAAAAGTATGTGTTCCGGAGCATACCACCATCTTGGAAGCGGCTAAGGAAATTGGCGTTTATATCCCTACCTCTGCTACTTCAAGGGCTTAAATGAAATTGGTGCCTGCCGTGTCTCGCGTTGTAGAGGTGGAAGGAGACCAGAGACTTCATGCCGCTTGTAACAGCCCTAGTGCTGGAAGGAATGGTAGCATACCAATTCCAAAAAGGCAAGAGAAGCCAGAAAATGTAACGTAGAGCTGATTTTATCTCAGCACAATGTTACCTGCACCACCTGTGTTCGTTCCGGGAACTGTGCGTTACAGCACGTTGCCAATGACTTAAATATTATGGAGAAAGCTTTCTAAGGATTTGCCGAAGCAAAAGGGATCCAAAAGCTTCCCCTTGATTCGAGAATATGACAAATGTATTAAGTGTATGCGTTGTATTCAGGTCTGCGATAAGATTCAGGCTACCCATGTTTGGGATGTTATCAACAGTGGCGGAAAGAGTACGGTAGATGTTCGCGATTTCTATCGTTTGGAGGATTCCCCTGTTCTCTTTGCGGACAGTGTATTACCCATTGTCCTGTAGGTGCTCTTAGAGAAAGAGATGATACGGATAAGGTTTTTGGATGCTTTAGATGATCCGGAGACCATTGTACTGGCACAGATCGCCCCATCCATTCGTACAGCATGGGGAGAGGAATTCGGCTTGGATGCGGAAGAAGCCTCTGTGCAGAGACTGGCCAGCTGCTTGAAGGAAATGGGCTTTGACTATGTATTCGATACCGACTTTGCAGCGGATTTAACCATTATGGAGGAAGCTTCTGAGTTCTTACTAAGTTAACCCATCAGGAAGGGACTTCCCTATGTTTACCAGCTGCTGTCCCGGTTGGGTTAGATTTATTAAGAGTCATTATCCTGAGTATATTCCGAGGTTTCTACCTCCAAGTCTCCCAGCAGATGTTCGGTGCTATTGCCAAGAGCTATTATGCGGATATTTTAAAGGTAAGCCCTAAGAAAATCTTCTCGTCAGCATCATGCCTTGTCTTGCGAAAAAGCGGAATGCTCTTATCCCAATATGACAGACAGCGAGGGTAATTTTGATGTAGATGTAGCCTTAACCACAAGAGAGGTGAATCGCTTGATTCGGGCTATGCATATTTCACCAAAGAAGATGAAGGATGTAGAGCTGGATATGCCTTTAGGACTGGGATCCGTGCAGGTAATATTTTCGGTGCAACCGGCGGTGTTATGGAGGCGGCTTTACGTTCCGCATATTATCTGGCAACAGAGAAAAATCCGATCCGATGCTTTCAGGACGTAAGAGGAATGGACGGCTGGAAGGAATCCACCTTTTGATATTGCCGGCAATAAGCTAAAGATTGCCGTAGTTAACGGATTGGCTAATGCAGATCGCCTTTTAACAGCTTCTAAAGAAGGACAGGTGCACTATGACTTTTCGTAGAAGTCATGGCTTGTCCGGAGGTTGTGTAGGCGGTGGTGGTACCAGCCGATTCATGATCAGAAGGAAATGGCTGCCCATCGTGCACCGGTTCTCTATAAGCAGGATCGGGAAGGAACCTTCGTTTCTGCCAGAGAATCCGTCCATCAAGCTGGTTTATCAGGATTATCTCGGAGAATCCGCTGTCTGAGAGAGCGGAAGAACTTCGCATACCAGTCAAAAGGGCTGGCTGATGCCGGAGAAAGTAAATAGTTATTTTTCTACCATAGAGTTTTCTATCTATACGGAGAAGGACCGTAAAATTAAAAATAGTTTTCAAGCAATATGGGTCTGAAATCAGGGGCACGCTCTCTAGCTTCGCCACGTAGCGGATACTAAGCGAAAAACTGCGTTTCTCTTGTTTTTCGCAAGTACCGACGGGCTCGAGACTATCACATTCAGACCTATATTGCCGAAAAACTTATTTTTACTTTTGATTTTTACAGTCCCTTCTCTTTTTATCTTTATGGAAGAGTTCATTTTTATTCATCACTATGAATAAAATGAACTCTTTGATTCAAAAATTAAAGACATAAAATAAAGTCTTTGTATGGTTGTGTCCTTTGATTAATATGAAAAATTATTAGATAAAAAGAAAGATTCCAAGAATTGTCTAAAAATGCAATCTGATGCCCAAAATTCATTTTATTGTGTCTTGAAAGTCCGGGGGCATATCGTGTATATTTCTCTGTAAATTCATTAAAGAAGGAGGCGCTATGCCAAAGTATATTTTAAAAAGAGCGATTATGTCCCTAATTACAGCCTTTTTGGTAGCAACATTAACATTTTTGTTGTGAATATGGTTCCGGGAGCGCTGTTCTTGTCCGAGAAGGCAGTAACGCCTCAGCCTAGGCTGCTATGGAGGCGAAATATGGTTTGATAAGCCCCTTTTATTTCACCAATACACCACCTATATGACCGGCATTTTAAAGGGAGACTTCGGTTTATCCATTAAGAAGAGGGGAAGAACGGTGTCCCAGATTATCGGGACAAAGTTTCCGGTTTCCGCAAAGGTGGGAGGACTTGCACTAATCCTGCAGTTTGCACTCGAATTCCTTTGAGCATGTAGCTGCATTTAATAGAGGAAAGTTTATTGATAACCTTTTTGTGGTTTTATCCACTGCGGAATAGCCATCTCTTCCTTTCTGTCCTCACTGATTTTAATTTATATCTTCACCACGAAGTTAAAATGGTTGCCTTCTCTTGGCTTAAAGGATGCCCAAAAGCTACATTATGCCTGGTGGCACTGGCTTTATATCCCACCTTCTATATGGCACGATTGATGCGTTCTTCCATGCTGGATGTTATGGGGCAGGATTATATGAGAACTGCACGTCAAGGGGTTACAACTTTTAAAGCAATTTTCAAGCATGCCTTATGAAATGCAATCTTACCGGTAATTACTTATTCAATCCTGTAGCCGCTTTAATGACCGGTTCTTTCATCATTGAAAAAGATTTTCAATATTCCGGGACTTGGTTCGGAGTTCGTAAGCTCTCATTACTAGCCGAGATTACCCCATGATTATGGGAACCACCATTTTCCTGGCAGTATTTATTATTATCATGAACCTTTTCGTGGATATTGCTTGCGATTGTGGATCCGAGAATTAAAATTAAAGTAAGGAGAATAAAATGGAAATAAAGAATAATCCCTTGAGCCTTCAGTGGAGCTTGAAGATTTTACTCCCGCTTCTGTGGAGGATAAAGGAGTCTCTGGTCTTTATGAGAGAATCCGTAAGCTTCTGGAAGGACGGCTTGCATCGTTTCCGGAAAAATAAAATTGCCATGAGTGCCCTGTTTATTGTTTTTTGATTACTATTTGCTGCTTTCTATCTCAGCTTTTTATCCCCTATAAGTATGAACAGCAGATGAAGGGCTCGAACGTTTGGCTCTATGCAGTACTCCAAGACGGAGCAGAAGCAAATTGATGCAGGGAAAAGTTTTTCCGCATCTTTTGGGAACGGATCAAAATGGTCGTGACTATATGATTCGTGTACTGGTAGGAGGAAGAGTCTCCATGACGGTAGGTCTTTGTGGCTTCCGTTTTGATCCTGGTCATTGGCTCCATATTTTGGGGGCAATCGCCGGATACTTCGGCGGATTAGTGGGATATGATCATGATGCGTATTGTGATATTATTCATACGGTTCCCGACGTACTGATTATTATCCTTTACCAGACCTTGAAGTTCTCTGAAGCATTACTAGCAAACCGGGCTTTGCCTGATGCAAAAGCTTGGCTCCAATATGATTTCCATGTTTATCGTATTTGCTTTTGCTTTTACTGGGTGGGAAATGCAGAATCGTCCGTTCTCAGATTATGGTTTTAAAGCAGAGTGAGTATGTACGCAGCAGGCTTTGGGTGCAGGATCCGGTCGTATTATCTTTTTAAGCATTTGATTGTTAACTGTATCGGTACTCCCTGATTAAACCACACCTACAGATTCCCAGTTCCATTTTTACCGAGTCGTTCCTTTCCTTTTAGGACTGGGTGTACAGGCACCGATGCCATCTTTGGGATCTTACTAAGCTGCTTTAAACGGATTCCAAACTATCCGGAAAAACTTTTTGCCCCTGGCTTTGATTTTTATTATCATTTTAAGCTTTAACCTTTGGGAGATGACACTACGTGATGCCTTTGACCTGAAATTGAAACAGCAGTAAGGAGGAAAAATATGTCCGGTCAATATCTTGTGGATATTCAAGAAGAGCGTTTATCCTTCTTTACTCCGGCGGGAGAGGTAAAGGCTTTAAATAACGTTACCCTGCAAAATGAAAGAGGGAGAAGTTTTAGGAATTGTTGAGAGTCTGGGAAAAATCCGTTATTGCCTACTCCATTATGGGACCTACCGCCCAGAATGGTAAGATTGTGGGAGGCCTGTAGAGTTTAATGGTCATAAAAATCCATGAAATGAGGAAAAGGAGCTCGGAAGATCTGGGGAAATGAGGTCAGCATTATTTTGCCAGGATCCCACGACTTCTTTTGAATCCTGGTATGGACTGTTGGAAATCAGATTGCGGAAGCGGTTTCCTTCATGACGGATAAAAAGGGAAGAGTGGCTATGAGAGAGCCAAGGAGCTTTTTGGAATTGGTTGGCATTAATGAGCCGGAGAAGCGATTAAAGCAGTATCCCCATGAGCTTTCAGGAGGTATGCGGCAAAGAGTAATGATTGCCATCGCCTTGGCTTTGTGAGCCTAAGCTTAATTGCTGACGAACCTACCACTGCGCTGATGTGACCATCTGATACTCAGATTTTAGAGCTGATGCAGGAGTTAAAAGCAGAAATTGGGCATGGGAATTATTATGATTACTCACGACTTAGGGGTTGTAGCCCATGCGACTATATTGCAGTTATGTATGCCGGAGAAATCGTGGAATACGGAACAACGGATGATATTTTCATAATCCGAAGCATGAATACACCAAGGGACTGCTGTTCCATTCCCAAGTTCCATGAGCATGATTATTCCAAACTGGTACCTATCGAAGGACAGCCGGTGGATCTTCTGAATCCTAAAGGGTTGCGGCTTTGGTGCCAAGATGCAGTAACTGTATGAGCTTTGTCTAACCCATAAGCCGGAGAAGAATCAGTATGAGGGTGCATTATGCCAGATGTTTTATGCAACAGAAGGAAGACTTTTTGAAGGAAAGGGGGAAGCGTAAATGCCGGAGCGTTTATTAGAGGTAAGTCACTTAAAGCAGTATTTTCCTGTGGCAGGAGCAATAAGGTGGTTAAGGCTGGGGATGATGTTTCTTCTTTATCAATAAGGAGAAACCTTTTGGTCTGGTGAGAGTCCGGCTGGAAAAACTACAAATATACCGTTCTATCCTTCGTTTAACAGAGCCTACCGGCGGAAGTATCACTTATGGCGGAGAAGTCATCTTTGATGCGGAAAAAGAAAATCAAGAAGATATGCTTCTCACAGAAGGAAGATGAGATTGTTTTCAAGACCCCTTACGCATCTTTTTGGATCCCAGAATGACTGTAGAGGATATTGTCGGAGAAGCTATTGATATTCATGCTTTGTGCTTCCAAGGCGGAGAGAGAGAGAAGATTTTATCTTTATTGTCAGCGGTAGGACTGAATTCAGAGCATGCCAACCGTTATCCCCATGAGTCTCCGGAGGACAGCGGCAAAGAATCGGGATTGCAAGAGCTTTTAGCAGTGGATCCTGAATTTATCGTTTGTGATGAGCCGGTTTCGCTTTTGGACGTGTCCATCCAGGCTCAGGTGGTGAATATGTTTGAGGATTTGCAGGAAGAGCTGGGCTTAACTCTATCTCTTTTATTGCCCATGATTTGTCCATCGTCAATCATATTTCCTCCAGAATCGGGGTAATGTATCTGGGACATCTGGTGGAGTTGGCGGATAGTGATACCATCACCTTCCATTCTCTGCATCCTTATACCAAGTCTTTGATTTCTGCTGTTCCCATTGCAGATCCAAAGGTACTAGAGCATCCCATAGAATTATCTTATCCGGAGATGTACCTCCTGGTAATCCACCTCCGGCTGTCCCTTCCGTACCCTGTTGCCCCTGATGCAGATGACTTATGCGGAAAAGAAGCCTGAATTTAAAGAGGTGGAAAGCTGACATTATGCGGCCTGCCATCATTTGGACAGAGTAAATTAAAGTCTAAGGAATGATTAGATACCGGGAAAATACCGGTAGATGCAGGTAGTTAACGGTTTTCCGTTGCAATGCAAGAGGTTTAGGAGTGATTCTAAGCTTTTTGAGCAAAGAATAGACTCCTTCCTATAGAAGCACCATGACCATTATTTTAGAAGGGAGAAATTTATGAGAAAAGCCAGTCACCTACTTCCCATTGATACTTTGAGTCTTACTCTTTTGGTTTTCCTGTGAGGAGCCGATAAGAGCAAACAGGAATCTGCAAAGGGGGAAAGCGGCAGCCAGGCTGCTGAGGCTTCTGAAGCTTCCGCAGGTGGAGAGCTTAATGTTCAGGTTGGTTCCTCTCCGGAGACTATGGATCCTGCCTTGAACTCTGCATCCGATGGAGCCACCCATATTCTGCATGCTTTTACCGGATTACTCAGCATTGACAAGAATTCCGATGTTGTGCCCGGACTTCCAGGAAAATGGGAAACATTCCGATGACGGACTTATTTGGACTTTTTCATCTTCGTCCTGACTTAAAGTGGTCTGACGGAACGGATTTAACGGCAGAGGACTTCGTATATAGCTGGAAGCGTTTGGCGGATCCTGCTTTGGCAGCTCCTCTATGGCTATGATTTACTAAGTGTGGTGGCAGGTTATGAAGAGGCTTCCAACGGAAATCTGGATGCTTTACAGGTTTCGCTCCTGATAAGGATACCTTGTGGTAAAGCTGAGCAGTCCCTGTACCTTCTTTGATCAGATTGCAGCCTTTGTTTCTACAGCTCCTGTACAGAAGAAGACTGTGGAAGAAAATGGAGATGCCTGGGCAACAAAGCCGGAAACTTATGTCAGCAGCGGACCTTATCGCATGACGGAATATGTGGATGGAGACAGAATCGTTTATGAGAAGAACTGTATTATTATGATAAGGATAATATCACCTTTGATAAGATTGTTTGGCATCTGATTGAAGATGGAAACTCTGTTTATACCGCTTACAATCAGGGAGAATTGGATTTGGCTAAAACTCTCCCCTCCGAGGAAATTCCAAGTCTTAAGGGAAATGAGGAATTCCATTTGGATCCGATGATGGGTAATCTATTATATCAGCTTTAATACCCAGAAGGCTCCCTTTAACGATCCTAAGGTAAGAGAGGCTCTTTCCTTAGCAGTGATAGAGACTATGTACTAATACCATCATGCAGGAACCTATACTCCGGCAAACAATCTGGTTTATCCCGGAATCAGTGATGCAGCGGAGAATTCCTCCTTTCGAAGAGGTGACCAAAGAAAAGTACGGTAATCTCTTTTGATAACAGTAAATACGAAGAGAATCTTGCGAAAGCCAAGGAATTACTGGCTGAAGCGGGATATCCAAACGGACAGGGCTTCCCCACATTTTCCTACCTGACTAATGATGCCAGCTACCATAGCCTGTGGCAGAGTACCTGCAAAAATGCTTTGGGGACAGTTGGGACTGACCATGAACATCGACATTCAAGAGTGGAAGACCGTAACAGCAAAACCGTCGTTCCGAAACTATGATGTGGCAAGAAACGGCTGGGTAATGGATTAGCAACGATCCTTCCAATATGATTAATCTTTGAAACCGGAAACGGTAACAATGACGGTAAGTACAGACGATCCTGACTTTGATGCTTTTGGTAGACAAGGCGAGAAAGACTGCAAATGTAGAGGAGCACTCATGATTATCTGCATCAGGCGGAGCAGGTTCTGTTAGAAGGACTATGGCGGCTTGCCCTGTGGCTTACTACACGGAGTTTTATCTGAGAAGCTGAACTTAGCAATGTTTGGCATACCCCAACGGATATTTCCTGTTTATGTATGGTAAAAAGTTTAAAAAGAAATTTAGTGAGAAAAGAAAAACGGTCGGGCATTGTCCTGACCGTTTTTCTATCGGTAGAATCTCAAAGGTTTTTAACTTAACGATTGTTTCGAGTTTTTCGAAACGCTTTGCTCATTGAAGAGGAGGAGTAATGAAGATTTTCTGGACTTTCCATGGCTGTAGCTGTATCCTTGGCGGCTTGCGGAGGACAAAATCAGCAGACAACGGAAAAGCAGGAAGTGATGCAACAAAGGCGGAGGGGAGCAGAGGCTTCCGATAATTCCGTATTAAACGTGGAAATCTCCCCTAAGAGCACAATTGATCCTGCATTAAAACAACGCCAGAGAAGCGGCAAACATGATTATCCACACTTTGAAGCGACTTTACGCTATGATATGACGGAAATATCGTTCTGCTCAGGGCGGAAAAGCTATGAGAAGAGTGATGACGGATTAATGTATACCCTTTCCATTTACGGGATGGCTAAAGTGGTCTGACTGTACAGATTTAACCGCTATGATTTTTCTTTATTCTTGAAGAGAGTAGCCGATCCTGCCACTGCAGCCGCCCTATGCGGAAGAGCTTTGGGCATGGTGAAGGGCTATATGAGAGTCTCTGCAGGCAATCTGGATGCTTTGGGAATAGAAGCACCGGATGATAAGACCTTTGTTATCCATCTTGCCTATCCCTGTAGCTATTTCTGAGCAAATCTGTGCTTTATGGTAATGGTTCCGGTACAGGAGGCTACCATTGAAGCAAACAGACGCATTTGACCAACACTGCCGAGACTTACGTTTCCATGCCATCCATACTATGTATCCGCTCATACCCAGGATGAGCAGTATGTTTTGACCAAGAACCCGAATTACTGGGATAAGGATAACGTTACCTTGAAACCATTATTACTGGCTTTTGGTAAAGGACTCAATGCAGCTTATACCGCTTACAATCAGGGAGACCTGGATTTCTCCAGAGATTTCCCCAAGGAGGAGTTAGAGAGCGTCTAAAAGACAGCGGATTATCATATTGATCCCCTTCGCGGAACCTATTTTTATGATTTTCAACTGCAATAAGGAGCCTTTCAACAATCCCAAAGGTGAGAGCAGCATTATCCTTGGCATTGATCAGATGATTATGTTGCCAACAGCATTATGCAGGGATTTTACAGTCCGGCAACCAACTTCGTGGAACCGGTGTTTCCGATGCGAGAGTAGGAAGTTTCCTTGAGAAGGTTACCGAGGAAAAGATGTACAATGCTTTTGATTTAAAGGGCATGCACAGCTTGCAAAGGCAAAAGGAGCTTTTTGGCTGAGGCAGGTTACCCAATGGAGAGGGCTTTGCATTTACCTATGCAAACCAATGATACGGATTACTGCGTGCAAACGGTACGGAGTATGCTTCAGATGAGTGGGGAAAAAGGTGGATTAAATTGCTCTATTAACATTTTGGAGTGGGCAACTACGGCAGACCGTCGTTCCGGAAACTTTGATGGGCAAGACAGGGATGGCTTTACGACGGGATGATCCTGCCAATATGCCACAAATCTTTTGGTAACAACCAACGGAAACAACGACGGTAAGTATTCCAGCATGGAATATGACTCCATTATGGATAAGGCAAGACCCTTACGGATAAGGTGAGCTCATTATGATGTTATGCATGAGGCAGAGCAGTTAGTTTGAGGATGCCGCTATTGCCCTATTGCCTACTACAATGATACCTGGTTACAGAAAGAGAATTTAGAAAGAATGTATTGGCATCATCCAAAACGGTTTCTGTATTTCATGCATGCTACAAAGGAATAATTAAGGAATTATTCGTAAAGTTTATGTTTTAGGAAAAAGCCTCGAAGAATTGTTGAGCTGTATGGTAAACTAGGGAAGTCAGATGAGGTTAGTATGCCAACAGAAGAGATGTTAAGCCTCGGAGAAGCCTCTGGCAGGGGAAAAGCACTGGATTTTCCGATGATGTGATTTTGCTGCGCCATAGCAGGGTGAAGGAAGTCAAGCCAAGGTGAAGTTGCGAGGATTGGCGGAGGCAATTTCGGGAGAGAGAAGACAGTCGGAGCAGGCACCGCTAAAAGGTCAGATCGCGGGTGGGAATTTTAGCCACCATGATGAACCGTATTTGATAAAGTCTTCTGAAATTCCTTCACGCATCAGCGTGATTGAAAACAAAGACTATGTCCTCCATTGCTGCAGGAGATGTAGGCGAGCTCCAAGGACAAGGCAGAAGGTTTCGACATGCGTAGGACAGGTGGTATTTTGCGCCGGAGGTAATGGGACTTTCCTTTTCTACGGATACCGGAGTAGTGCTTCGGCACGTGGAAATTGGAATGGGAAGGAGTATTCTCTGGCTAAGGCCTATCGACGGCGTTTTGCGATAAGGATCCCAAGCAGCTTCCTGGACGTGCAGTAAACATGAAAGCTTAAAGCATTGATGAGGTAGTGAGGAGACTGCAGTAATTGACCTGTCCGCATCCATTCTGCTTTGAAAACACGACTTCCTTGTCCGTATTTTCTTTAGAAGAGGTGACGGTATTGCCAAGGGTCTTTTGAGAGCATAGAGGAAACCAGAGTTACAGCGGATTGATATTCAAAAGAATCATTGTCCTATAAACGAGAGATCGTATGCCTTACAGAGCGATACGTATATGAATAAAAGCTTTGTTCCACGAGTCAAAGCTAGATACAAGAGAGCAAGAGCCGGAGCTGAGAGAAAGATGGATGATCAATTTCACCATTTATACTGAGTAGATGCACAAGACCCACGATAACCTGATGAGTGAGCTGGGAACTATCTCGTGCGGGAAGGCCGCCCAACCCCCACGTGTTTTAGACCTCGGCTACATGGTGATTACGTACACCCACCCTGATTCAGCAGGAAAACGTATCTGTACCGGAGGCGAGAATTCCTTCAGATTCAGCCTCTGACAGTCTGTCTGAAGGAAATTGAAAAAGCAATCAATATAGTCTGTACTGGGAATGATCCTAGCCAATGACGGACAGGGTGATTCGTCTGGTCCGGAGCTACTCGAGGAGAGCTGTAAAGAATTAAACTCAAGGATGTGGGTGTAGAGAGAGGGAGGCCTGCCAAGATTGCCATTCGAAAGTATTCGCAGAGGACGCGTGGACGTAGCGGCGAAGCTGGAAAAGAATTCTGGAAAATCACCGAGGATGACCTGCGTAGACAAAACCAAGGATATTCAGGAGCTTACAGACCATATGATTGAGTGGTGACCGATGTCTGTTGAGGTCAGTATAAGGAATTAATGATCAAAGGATTTCTTTCAAAATAATCAAGAGCAAAGAAGCCTTTCCAGCGCACATTGCCAGTCGTCTCGATGCAGCATGGTCGTTGCGCGGCTTCTGCTATGCGTACCAAGCTTTAGGGACATGTGCGGTGTCGAGACACTGAACAAACTGCGAAGATTGTGCAAGGCTTGGCGCTAGAGTATATTTAATAGTTTACGCTTTTCATCACGAAAAACTGGAAACGTCGAGGAAGAAGTGGGCGCTTTGATGGTAGCTCTTTCGCTTTATATATGAAAAAGCCGATTACCGTGAGCAATGCCAAATAATGTTCGAGAGCGAAAATGAGTAGGGGAAAGAAGCCGCTCTGAGGACATTCAAAAGGGTACAGTGCAGAACTGGAAGAGAGCACACCAAGGCAAATACCGAAAAGTATGCTTTCAGCTTTGCCGTAAAATTACGCAGAGGACGATGATTAGAGCTATTCGCAGAATAGCTCTGGAAAGTCTCTCCTTCAGAGCCCAGCGAGAAGCTTTTCATCTTACGGAAGAAGAGTCTCGAACCATCTGATACCGCAGGAAACGCCGGATCCGGATTTGGTGATCTTGAGGCATCTACCCCAGTCCGCTTCATGTGAGTGCTCATAAGTTCGGCACGACTAGTAGCTGAGGCTGCCTCCCATCAAAGAGAAAGGCGCTGGGAGGACGGTATAGTGCTTTGCTTTCTTTCGGAATTTTCTTTCTAGTATAGAGATGCATGGAAGAATCATTTTGTTATTTGTTATAGTGGGGTAAGGGTATATGAACAAAAGGACAGTAGTACGGAAGGAAAAGGAAAATATGACGGGACAGTGGGGACAAAATTAGGAATATAAATTGTTCCTTTCTGACAAGGCTGATTAGTTACTGTTCTGCTTTTTTTTGTTGTTATTCGGAATCCTTCCTCTGGGCTTCTGGTCTGATTCTCTTGCCTGTTTTATCTCTATGAATTAAGTTGCATTGCTTTTCTTATAATAGCGATTTCTTCCGTCTATTTTTATATTCTTGTTATTCATTTCGGTTTTGCAAATCTATCATTCTTTCATTTTTCATTCTTCAATATATTGTTATCCCATGGAGATACCTGGAGATTGTTCTTGGTTTTTGGTTTTCCCATGCTGGCATCCTTTATCCTGTTACTTATTAGGCAGGAGCCTTCCCATG
>BNJU01004567.1_pt1 | contig 91844 bp, 112 predicted proteins | sample 8539281 | NCBI WGS metagenome assembly BNJU01 (sample SAMD00202456, study PRJDB9452) | human saliva metagenome | isolation source: human saliva | place: Japan
AAAAGACTGTAAGACTTATCAATAAATTTAACTGTCGCATTATACTTAATGTAATCATCAGCTAGGTCATCTCTTCCTATGAAAGAAGGTAAATAAATGAACTCAAAACAAAATACTGAACACGAATTGTTTCATGAATACTATAATCGCTGGATCCATATCTATAAGGAAGGAGCGATTCGAAATGTAACAATGGAAAAATATAAAATGACACAACTATGGTTAAAACGACTAATTCCAACTCTTGAAATTGGTGAACTCACACGTACTACTTATCAGCAACTTTTGAATGATTATGCAGAAGTTCATGAAAAGCAAACAACGATGGATTTCCATCATCAATTGAAAGCAGCCATATTAGATGCCATCGACGAAGGGTGGATTAAACGTGATCCCACTAGGAAGGCAATCATCAAAGGAAGGAACTCTCGAAATAAGAAACAAAAATTTCTGAATCAATTTGAAGTTCATAAACTTCTGTCTGATTTAACACTAGGTTCTACACTTGATTGGGACTGGCTAATTTATCTAATTGCTAAAACTGGGATGAGATTTTCTGAAGCGCTAGGATTAACCCCAAAAGACTTTGATTTTATGCATCAAACTATCTCTATCAATAAAACATGGGACTATAAAAATAACACAGGTTTTCTCCCAACAAAAAATTTCACTTCGAACCGAAAAATTCAAATCGACTGGCAAACAGTCATTCAGTTTACGGAATTACTCCGTGGCCTCCCAGAAAGCGAACCAATATTTGTACACGGGAAAGTATGGAATTCTACTCCAAACAAGCGCCTAGAGCGACATTGCATTCATTGTGGCATTCCCATTATTACTATCCACGGACTTCGGCATACTCACGCCTCTCTTTTACTATTTTCTGGTGTTTCTATCGCTAGTGTGGCAAGAAGACTAGGTCACGCAAGCATGACAACAACTCAAAAAACATACCTACACATTATTGCTGAGCTAGAAAATAAAGATATCGATCTTGTAATGCGTTCTCTAGCAGAACTCAGCAGCTGATAATCCAATAATTCTCGATGACCTACGCTGATGAAGAGTAATGAGATTGTCAAGTATTTGAAAAAAATAGTCTCCACATAGTTGTCTGTTCACTCATACAATTGGCATAAATAGTATCTAAATTAGAAACATTGACGTCATTCACTGATAGATTAGCTTTGCTTTACTGCATCATGCAATACTCTCAGGATATTTTAATGATTGCTATTCATCAATAAATGTACGAAAATAATATTCTGTTGTTTGCATTAGTAGTAATTCGGCAATCCGTTGATTTAGAGTATATTTCATCATCATGAGGTATCAAAAAGTGCGAGCAATTGCTCTCTTTAGCACATCACTCAAAACAAATGCAATTTCATTTTTTTGAAATAAATTCTTCAATTTTCTTTCCCAAACTCGAAAATTCTCTTCTGCAGTTTTTGTAGATCACTAATTCTTTGAATATCACTGAGTGACACATACATTTCCATTCTTCAGAATACACTTTTGCTGATGAGCCTTCCCGTTAGTGATATTTACTGTTTAGACATTTCCCCAACTTCCGCTGTTCCCAAGCGTATGTTTTATTCTTACTCACAAACAAAAAAGTAGAGGCTTTAACCTCTACTTTTCATCATTAGTTGCTACCAAACAGCTTTCTGAATTCTTCTAGCTCAGATTGTGCTTCAGGAGTAGTTCCCACTAAATCATCCAACATACTCATCAATGATTTTTGTAGTTTCATCAATGTTTGTTTGAATTTCATTTAACTCTTTAGCAATATCTGTTAACGGAACGACTTCTTCTTCTTCAAACGTATCTACATAACGAGGAATGTTTAAGTTGTAATCATTCTCTTTGATTTCTTCAATCGTTGCTACATGCGCGTATTTGTCAACATCTTCGCGATTATGGTAAGTTTCAACAATCTTGTTGATGTTATCTTCAGATAGCGTATTTTTATTTTTACCTTTTTCAAATTCTTTCGAAGCATCGATAAATAAAACATCTTTTCTCTCTCCACGTGCTTCACGACCTTTGAATACTAAAACTACTGTTGGGATGCTCGTACCATAGAATAAGTTCGCTGGCAACCCAATTACCGCATCAAGTAAGTTTTCTTTCAAAATATTCTCACGAATTTTTCCTTCAGATGCGCCACGGAATAAGACACCATGCGGTAATACAATAGCCATTGTTCCTTTCTCATCTAAATGATGTAACCCATGTAACACAAATGCATAGTCTGCTTTAGAAGCTGGTGCAACACCGAACCCTTTGAAACGTACATCCTTTTCGCGGTCAATATTCTTAATATCCCAATTTTGTGAGTAGGGCGGATTTGCTACTACCGCATCAAATTTCTTTGGAACTTCAATTCCGTTGTGAGTATCAAACGGCCAGTCAGCATCTAATGTATCTGCTCTTTTTAGATTCATGTTGGCATACGAAACTCCATGCATCATCAAATTCATACGAGCAAGGTTATAAGTCGTTGTATTAAGCTCTTGTCCATAAAATTCTACCTTTGAGACGTCGCTTCCAGAGAATACTCTTTGTACCGTTAATAATAACGAACCAGATCCCATCGTTGGGTCATATACTCGGAATTGGTTTCCTTGTTTAGCGACATGATCCGTCACTAAACGAGCTAAAATTTGACTCACTTCATGAGGAGTATAGAATTCTCCACCTTTTTTACCTGCATTAGCTGCGAATTGACCAATCAAGTATTCGTAAACATCTCCAAGAATGTCATGCCCTGATTCATCTTTAAAATCGAATTCATTAATCATCAGTACAATATCGTTCAAAGCTTTTGCGCGTTCATTTGTCCCAGAACCTAGGCGAGTATCTCCTAGGTTCACGTCAAAGAAAACATTGGCAAATTCTTGTTCTGAATCTGTATTTCTTTTCGCATGTTTATGGAAAGCCTCAAACATATCTTGGAAATCACTTGCTTTAATTTTGTGATTTTCAATACTGTCAACAATGGCATTCCACGTAAATTGAGGTTCAATCACATAACCAAGGCTTTTAGCAATATCTTCATAATATTCTTCGATATCTTTTGGATTTTGATAAAAATCTTCTAAGTCATTTTTACGAAGATAATCATCTTGATGTTCAGATAAATAACGATAGAACATAAATGGAAGGATATAATTCTTATATTCACTAGCATCCATTGTTCCACGTAATTTATTAGCCATCTCCCAAAGCTTCGATGTAATTTCGGTTGTTTTCGTCATTTTATTCTCTCCTTTTTATACAAACATCTGTTGTAGTAGTGTTTTCTTCATATTCTTCAGTTCTTCAAGCTTACGCTGATGAAGAGTAATGAGATTGTCAAGATAAAGAAATAGTCTTCCAATTTCTACCTGTTCAGTATAAATTGGCAAAAATAGTATCTAAATTAGAAAATTGAGATTTATTCACAATTTGCATAGTAGCAGCCGCTGCACTGTTTGCCATTTTCTCGGATATTTTAAAGGATTGCGTTAACAAGAAGTACGAATCATATTCTCCGTTTGGAGTTATAGAATTAATTTGTTGATTAAAAGCCGCATCCTCACTAAGCAGTGTATTTTTACCAATACTGGCTATACAGGTTACTAAAACTGATCCTTTTGAAGCTATTCTTGCTTTCTTTCTCCCAAACTCCGAAATTCTTTTTGCAGTTTTCGTAATCACTAATTCTTCAATATCTGTTGGAGTGACCCACAACATTCCATCTTCAGAATAATTTTGAGGATCCGTCGTTGGTGGTGTATTTCCTGTTTGAATTTCCCCAATTTCTTTTAACTTCCGCTGTTCCCAAGCGTCAGTAAATTCTTTAAAACGAATTTCCGGAACATCTTCTCCATTTTTTTGGAAACATTTTTTTGAAAGTAGTGTTTTTTTCATCGATTTTAAAGCATCGTACTTACGCTGATGAAGAGTAATAATGCTCTCAAGACAATAGAAAAAACTTCCTATTTTCAGTTGTTCACTATTTCCCTTAGGATATATAATCATAGTTTTTTGAAGAGTAGTCTTACTAATCGATGAAACTTTTGTACCTTGCATCAAAGGTAATAACTGGTTGTGATAAGAGTTAGAATTGATATAATATCCCAAAAATCTCTCTGCAAATTTAATTGTTGGGCGACCAACAATAGTGTGCAACCCAGACACTAAACATTGTTCTTCTAAGCCATTGATTTCAATAGCTTTCCCTACACTTTCATCTTCAGCAGCATCGGCAAAAACAACATCACCATTTATTAGTAACTGAGAGGTGAACTCTTCAACCTTTCCTTCGGTAATATAAGGAATAGTGTCAGTCTTAAAATTAAGAATCGGACCATAATCCATTAAGATATCACCATAGTGAATATTCTTCAATTCACCTTCTTCATAATTAAGCATACTTCGTGATAACGAATTAGTTTTCAATGAAAAATCTAGAACTTCCCCTAACTTCCGCTGTTCCCAAGCGTCTTCATACCCTTTAAATCTTAACTTGGGTACATTCTTCTTTACTTCTCCCACTCTATTCACCTCTCTTAATGTCATCTGCAAGTTTGTAGATTGCTTTCCTGAATTCATTTCGATACTTAATCCAAGATAACTCGGCAATATCAGCTTCTGCCAATTCTTGGTAATCCGCACGTGCTGCGTTTAGAATTGCCGAAATTTCCCCCTTGTTTATCCAAGTCATCTTGTCCAACCGAATGCTTCTCGATTAAGGCTAACAAGTCTTTTACCAACGTACTGTTATCAAGTCCCCATTTGCGAACGAACTCAGCTACTTCACGTGTGTTTGATTTAGTTACTGCTCGTTCTCTCGCACGATCCATTGCTTCCACAGTTCTTGGTGCAGGATAACTATCAAATACAAAGTCTCCACTATAGATAGCATCCACAAATCGACGCATTTTTTCTTTTTCTTCTTCATTGTCAGACTTAGCAATTTCGACATTGATTTCAATTCTTGTAGCTTCAGCATCTTCATTTTTATGAGCATGGATTTCATCTGCCATTTTCGCAATCAAGTCTACTAAGTAATCATAATTGATTCTCACTTCATTAATTTGAATCATCGATAATTCAATATGAGAAATATCAACTTCTTCAATTTCAGCCATAAGTCGTTTTAACTCATCTGCAATCACAACTGTTAATTTAATTTCTTCCTCCGGAGTCATTCCAATACGGTCGTAAAATTCTTCAGGTGCATCATACGCGGATACGCGATTTCCCTCTTCATCTACGGTATATTGTTTTAATTGAGTCATTAATCTGTTGTAATTTTTCAACTTCTCAAATAATTTCATCTGGTCTTCTTCGCTAGGCGGAATTCTATCAAAGTTATCCGTTAAATCTCTTAACTCATCGACTAATTCTTTCATATCATTTACTGCAACACTAAATGGTTTAGAGATAATTTTATCATTTGTATTCCCATCAATCAGTTCATCTAAGTCAAGTTGCTCATCAGCAGAATGTCTATCCGAATAAACCGCAAATGCCTTATTCATTTCATATTCATTTTGTTTTGGCCAACGATAATTTACAATGTTCCCCCAAGGTTTAGCTACACTGTCATGAACACGGTTTGTTCGAGAGTATGCTTGAATCAGATTTCCACCCTTCAACGTTCTATCTACATATAAAGTATTCAACTCCGGTGCATCAAACCCTGTTAATAGTTGATCAACAACAATCACTAAATCCAAATAGTTTCTATCATCAGCAGTTTTATTTAATCGTCTAGCTAAATCTTCAGAGTATGCTTTTAGCGTTGTACGATCAAAGGCCGTTCCAAACATTTGATTATATGAGGCAAGTGCACGATCAAGACTTTCATTCGTTTGCAACTGACTATCGCTATTTGAAGTATCAGCCGAGAAGATAATTGCAATCTTCAATGCTCTTTCTTCTAACTTTTGATTTTCCTCCATAAACTTATCGAAGTATTCCATCGCACGTGGGATTGAAGGTTTATTGCCACCCTACATGAACTGTAAATAAGGCATTATACTTATAATTATTTGATTTTTTTCTTTCCAATTGTACAAGACATCTTGAACGACTAATTCCACGTGTACAGGATCAGTATCATACACGCTAGCACGAATCATATCATCGATATCTTCTTCTGAAGGATTTTCCATCGGTTCAATCGTTTCTTTGAATTCAACGTTAAAACCTAGAACATTATGATCGGCAATCGCGTGCTTAATCGTATATGCGTGAAGCAGACTTCAAAGACTTCTTTTTGGTTTTTTGTCCTTCAAAACGAGGCGTTCCAGTATACCCCTACCCAAGCAGCGTTTGGAATAGCTTTACGAATACTTTGTAACATTCCTTCTGTGTCCGAACCATCTCCTGTTGAGCGGTGAGCTTCATCGACAATAAATAGAATATTATGGTTTAAAGGCTTGAACGATTCTCTGGATACAAAGCGTGCCATCTTTTGAATACTTGTCACGATAATATTCTTATCGCTTTTTCTCGTTAGTTTTGTCTTCAAATCAGAGACGTTGGCTGTATCATTGACAACCCCTGATTCTCCTTCCCCTCTAGAGAGTGGGTCATAGGCTTGATAAGCATCAACCGTTTGTCTAGTTAAAGCGATTCGGTCCACTAAGAACACTACCTTATGAACGTGTGGAAGACGGCTTGCTAACCACGCTGTTTTAAAACTTGTGATTGTCTTGCCCGATCCCGTTGTGTGCCATACATACCCAAGTCTGCCATCATCATATTTAAAGTCATATTGAGCGACTTTTTCAAGCACTCTTTTCGTTGCATAAACTTGGTAAGGACGCATCACTTTAATACTTTCCTTGTTCTTCGTACCATCTAAAACCATGTATCGAGTAGACAAATCATGTGCCATTGGAATCGACAACACTTTATCTGCAAATTCCATCCAGTTATTGATTGGTTTTGTACTTTCCTCATCTTGCCATTTGAAAGCAAAAGCCTTGTTGAATTTGTCTCTAGTTGTATTGGCCATATACTTAATTTCATTTGGCGTCATGGCAATTAAAATCTGTAATGTTGAGAAGATGCCGCTATACTGGCGCTCCGCAATATATTGTTCCATCTGATTTAGCGCTTCATTTGCAGGACGCATCGCACTTTTCAATTCGATTTGAATAATTGGTAATCCATTGATTAATAGCGTAACATCAAATCGTCTGTTCGGCTTTCCTGGAATCACCTTTTCACGCTCGATTTGATTAACCACTTGATAAACAGTATTCCCTCCACCTACTTGCGCTTGGTCAAAAACTGTTAAAAAGACATGTTCCCCATTATCTAAGTCCACTTCAACTTGGCTAACACCGTTGACCCCATACAGAAATTGTCCAGCTTTATACGGCGTATCTAATTGGTTAATAACCCTTTTCACCTGATTAAACTCAACAATTGAAAGCTCCTTGTCTAATCGGCCTCTATTATTTTGTTCTAGAATACGTTTAAAGTTACTCCATAGAGCCTCTGAATCCTTAATTTCCGGACGATATTCCCATTGTTTTGTGCCACCGATTTGAGTAAGATAATTGATTACCTTATCTTCAAATTCTAATTCTTTTTTATTTAGTGTATCTTTCATTCGATTTATCTCCCTTTAATTGTTTTTCTCAAAAATTTCTATTGCGAATTGATCTAACTTAGTAGAATACTGTTGTAATTCTCCTTGAAGCTTTTAACATTCTACTATAGGCTGCTCCAATTTTTCTTTTTGTTGTTCAATAGAAACAATCGGAACTACTAATTCATTTAAATCTTTTGTTGATATTTTTTTGATTTATATACCCTTGTTGTGCTCTCTTTTTCACGTTGAACAGATTTATTACTATTAAATAAATACAAAAAAATAATTTTTTTATCTAACTGCTTATTAGTAAAATCTACTTTTTGTAAAAATTTAATGAAATCACCTTTCCAGCATTACTTTTTCCCAACTATTGCCGCTTTTTTTGTTGTAAATTACTGATTACAACATCGCCTTCTTGCAGAGTCTGTTTTCCAATCTCAGAAAATTCTTCTGAAATTTCAAACCCATCCAAATGATTATAATCATTATTAAAATCATTCTGCTCATAATATATGATTTCTTCATCATACTGCTTTTTTTGCTCGTGTAGGATTGATTCCAGATATAAACGTTACATAATTTGCAAGTTTTTTTCTTCCATTAACCTCACCTTTTTTTCATTTTTTTGATGTAATTGATATCACTTACTCACAAATCGATAATAACACTCTGGAAATACAAAGTCAATAGATTTTTATAAACGATTTTTTTGTGTAATATATCTCACTTTCACAATTATTCTTCGAAAAAAAGAATACTATCCCATAAATTTACTTTATAGATAGTATCCTTACTTCCCCAAAAATATTAAAGATTGTTCCATTTCAGTCTCAAACCATATCTATTATAAAAGTGTTATTTATTCACTAACTTCGTACTTTTTATCGCCCTATAAAAACACATCCACTCTACGCGTCTTATAACAAGCATCTCTTCGGTCTTTATACAATTGTACTCCGTCTTTTTCAAAAAGATTCGCTTCTACAATATCCTCCATTGCCGTATTAGCTGCAACCTTCTTCAAATTATCCTTAGGACGTGCAATAATCAGGTTCTTTGTTTTCCTGTCACTCCCTTTGAATCGTAAATGCAGTTTCTTTTCAACATTTATATGATGTGTCATAATTTCCCCTCCTAATTTTTGTTCATAATCTAATTCGCCTTACACTTATAAAAACAAATTTAGGAGTTAAACTGATATGCTCTGAAAGGATTTTTCTGTGCATCATTGTAACGTTGGGATTCTATTGAGGAAATTTTTTCTTTTTCACCTTCACTTCCACTTCGTAACCACAACGATAGGCTAAATCTAACAGAGTTAGGATTGTTGGATTATGGTCTCCACTCTGCAATCTAGAAAGATTTGAAGATTTAAGATCGACTTCTTTTGCAAAGTCTTCCAAAGAAAGTCCTGTCACTGTTTGTAACTTTGTCATTTGTAACGCAACTCGCTGCTTCATTATTTCCTTCTCTAAATCATACTCAAACGTCGGATATTCTGATGAAAGCTTGCAAAGTTTTGAAGTTAGGTACGTCCCCATCGTCTATCTCCTCCTTAACATTTTTCGAAAGGTTTATTAGCAATCCATGTTTCCCCTTATACCATCGTCCCCATTTCTGAATCATTTCTTTTGTTAAGCCATCTTCTTGCAGTATTTTGAATATGGCTGCATATTTTACCTTTTCTTCGTATGAATACTCATCTAACTGATCTACCATTTCTCTTTCGATTTTAAACTTGCGCTTCATATCTCCCACCTCCACACCTTAAAATTATCATATATGATAATTATCACATATGATAAATTTGCTCTTTTGTAGTATTATTTTGTTCAAAAAAATAACCAGAGAAATCTCTGGCTATTGGGTAGAATTAAGTCATATATCTAAATTCAATTGCTCTGAATATATTTTTTTCATTATACTTTTTTTACAAAAAAATCTCCATATACTATTTCTAAGAAATCTTCCTTACTTTTTTTAGTGCCTCTTCTAATTTCCCTTTTTTTAACTAAAGAAATATAAATAGAGCATGCTTCTGCTTGGCAATTTATTGACTTATTCGGATTAAATTCAATATCTGTAAAAGCATCATATTCAAGGATAGCTTTACTTAATTCCTTGTTTTGTACTAACGTATTAATATACAACCAATTATAGAAATATGTTTTAGGTTCTAAAGGAAAATCTTTGGTAAAAAAATCTGAATCCCACCAACTCATCTTCACTATTAATTTGTTGAATTCTTTTTATGGATTTTTGAATCCATTGATTGTAACAAAAAGCAATTGATGCCCCTGTTTTTTTAAATACTTTTGCTACATTGGAAAACTTGTTCAACTGAAAACTTTTTCTCCTTTATTTAACGTAAGCATTAAATTAAATGCACTACATTGAACACCTAATTCTTCTGTAGATTTAGTTGACACCTCTAACACCTTATACTCTGGGTGTAAAGCCAAAAACTCTCTATGTAGCGAATCGATTGATTTTTTTGTTTTTTTGTTGAATAGAGAAACCATTGTAATATTTAAAATCAATCATTTTTTTCTACTAAACTCATGTTCATTTCCAAAAAAATACTGGTCTTACTGCCATAATTATCCTCTTCCTTAAAATTCAAAATCATAAGGGAACTTTCCTATATCTAACAAATTAACCATATTTGTTTCAAATAATCGAGTAGATTTTTCTTTTTTTCGAATTCCAAGCGTTTTTTTATTAAGTTGTCAGGTATATAACCGTCATACTCTTCATGAAAAACTACTCCTTTTATCGCTTCTACTGGAACTGCATCAGGAATCAAAACTTCAGCTTGAATGTCAGTTGTAGCATTATTGAGCCAATTACTATTTCTATTTCGGCTCCCATCACGATTAGGAACCGATTCATCAAACAAGCGACTAAATCCTTCAACACCTTGTTTTATATATTTCCCATATTTAGTTGCAGCATTCGATGGTGAAAATAATGTTTCTTCATCAATTATATAAGGATCAATTTCAATTATCACCCAATTTTGAATTGGAATTTCTAATCTTTGAATTGCATTATTAAGATAATAAACATTTGGATATTGAACACTTGTACACACATAGCCTGTTTTGCCATCAAAACGTTCTTCATCAATCCAAATCTCTGATGGAACTTTCTCCGAACATAATATTCCGTTCTGCAAAAATGCTCTCCAAATTCTTTGCTGGAGTAAAATGACATAATCTTTTAATCTCTCTGTCTCGAATGATTTCTTTAAACATATTATCCCCCTCATTTTTTTCTTGTTATAATTAATTTACCAAAAAAATTCACATACGTCAAGTTTATGAGAGGAATTTATAAAAAAACTATGATTAAATCATAGTTTCCCTACTTATGGTTTACAATATTACTAATACAAAGCCTATTATTTACATTTTTTTGATAAACTTTATGGCTCTTTTGTATATGCATCAGGTATCACCAGGTGTAATGGATCAATTAAAAAAATATCACATACTCTCCTGAATCTCGGTTTTTATAGAAGTAAATTCTATGAGAAGTACTCCTCCCCAAGGAATCCTTAATACTAATTTTTTTCTTATTGCATCCTTATATACTTGAAAAATCCTCAGGATTCACATATTCGTTAAATATTTTTTTATTCGTTTATTTAAATCTACTTTTTGTACTATCTAACGAATACATAGTACTGTCCAAAGATTTCTTACCAGTAATTAATGGAAGTATTTTTATCTTGAAAATCTGCTGTTAATCTATCATTAAGAAAAATTAGTAAATTGTTCATCGGATAAATGACAGGATGTTATTGTTTTGATTCCATCATACAATACATGATTGACAACTTTACTTGGTTCTAAATGCTTACTTGAACTTAATGCTTTTTTTACTGTCTAAAAAGCTTCTAGTTTTTCTTACTTGACAGTTCACTCAACACTCTGGAAAAATTTCTCTGTATTCACTAGCTATATCTTCCTTTTTTTCATTTCCGTTGATTTTCCTTTAGAAATAGCTTCTTTCCAAACTTTATCTTCATGTGTCCTATCCACTAAAAGCAAAAATCTGATTTTTTTCATTATCATTTCTGAAACATCATCAATAAATTTATTAATTTCAGCATCAACATATTCATTTGAAAAAAATCATAATTTTTTTCCAATATATTCCCCACGTTTATTTTTTTAAAATAAACGTCTTTTATTACAGGGCCATATGTCCAAGCCTCAAATTCAGCATCAAAAAGATATTTTTGGAAATTGATACGTATTTTTCTAACTCTCCTTCTGCTTCACTTTTGCTGATAGGTACCAGCATAAAAAGCCAAAGAGAAAATATAAACTTTTTGGAGTTTAAGCGCGTTAATTCTTTATACTTAAAAAAAGCAAATATTCGACCAAGTTATCAACATTCTCAAAATAGAATTCTTTTTATCATCTTTATCACCTCTTATTTTTTTAAAAAAATATTAAAATAACATTAACATAAATAAACCTGTTCTTTAAATTCATTTTTATTATTCATAATATACCATTTTTAATCATCTTATAACAATCAGCTTTTATAATTATTTCCAAGAAAGATTTTCATATATTACTTATATTAAATCTAATTATTACTTTAGCACTTCTACAATCTCACGTACTTTTTCTTCAATCGCCATTTTTTCAGCATACTCATACAAAGTTTCTATCTTTTTATCGTTTGACTGCATATAGCTTCTTAGAGCATTCGTGAAAATTTCGGAATCGATTTTTTTACGGTTAGCTATTAGGTCACAGATAGTTCTCTCCTTATCGTAACAATAAACCTTATTCCCCATTTTTGTCGTCACTTCTGTTTTTCCAAGTTCATGTAGCTCTTTCTTTATATAGTGCGGTTTTACAATTGACGGAAATCGATGTGTGTTATATCCCGAATAAACTGTGACATCAATATCATACGGGAATGAATCCACTAGATCATGCAAATAGAGTGCTGAGACAAACGAGAAATCGCTGCTTGGTTTTTCTGCTGGAATAAATAATATTTATCATAGTATTGATAAGACATTGCATATACTCCACGCTCTAATTTCACGAGTTTCCCTTTATCCACCATACGAGAAGCATAGGTAATTGGAATCCCAACTACTTTCATGTCCTCGCTTCGGATAATATCATTTTCTGCAATTAGTTCTTCTAATAGTTCTTCATACTTCAAAAAATCCACCTCCAATTTGTTATTTCTGTGCTTATATTATATCATAACATACGCACGAAAGTAACAATATTTGCACAAAAAACCGAGGCGCTCACCCCGGCTTCTCCTGTTTGTTGTATTTAATTTTCTATGTCGCTTCACTTCATCCCATTAAAAATCTCATCCGCAATCTCAAACCCAATTTGTGCTTGCTGCTCTGGCGTCAAAGCATGGCCTGTGTCCTCCAGCGTTGTGAGACGGGCATTTCCCAGGCGCTTCATTGCTTTTTGGGAGGCCGTGAGTGGCACGATATTGTCGTCTTTGCCGTGATAAATATGCACAGGCATCCCAAACTTTCTCTAGGTTCGCGTAAGGATCCATGTCGTAGATGTCCGTGATGTATTTCTTCCCGATTTTCGTGCCGAGTAAGTTAAAGGTCTCGGGTACTTTGTCAAGTTTCGGGAAGCTACTTCTGATATCGTCCGGCAGTGAAAATGCTGGATAGAACAAGAAGAGTCCTGCGATATTGGTCACTTCTTCTGCGGTAAGTGCTGTGACGAGTCCGCCCTGGCTACTTCCCATCAGGTAAATTTTCTGCGGATCGACATATTCCATGCCGCTTGCGATACGGATGGCGTCTTTCAAGTTTTGCACTTCGGTTAGAACCGACATCTCGGTCGTCAACCCTTCACTCATCGGAGCTGCGGATGACGAGCCTCCTGCGAATTCGAAGCTGAAGACTGCAATGCCAGCCTTCGCCAATGTCTTCTGTACTTCTTCCTCGTGTTCGACGTTCGCGCCAAGTCCGTGGCTAAAAATCACGAGTGGCACACGTCCTTCTACGTCTGGAACGAAGGCACGGGCGTAGATGTCCTTGCCATTACTATCAAAATCATATTCTTTTACGGTATACGTGCCGTCTGTCTTCACTTCGACATGCGGTGCTTGTGTGGTTTGCGGCGTCTGCGCGGTCGTGTTCGCACCGTTTGAACTGTTCGAGCTATTAGTCGCCCCACACGCTGCTAAGAGGAGCGCCACACTCATTCCCATTAATACTTTTTTCATTCATGTCCAACTTTCATTTTTGGTAGGGTCTTTGCCCTTTTAAGTAGTCTACCCACTAAATGTGCGAACCTCAACTTTTTTGCATAAAAAATCGACCGCAAGTCCTCCCTGCAGTCGGTTTGTTTTAGGCTAAAAATTCTAATAATTCCTCGTAGCTTCTCACTTCCACGGTTGGCTTAATCGCGGTTCTGTTTTCTTTTGCCTCTAGGTTCATCCAAATCGTGTCGATGCCGGCATTAATCCCGCCTTGGATATCCGCTGTCAGCGAGTCGCCGATGATGACGGCTTTATCCTTGTCGTAGTCTGGAATCGCACTGGCGACACGTTCGAAGAAGGCTTCACTTGGTTTTTGCGCCCCGACTTCTTCCGAGATAAAGACCTTCTTGAAGTATTTCGCAATCGGTGAGTTTGAAAGGCGGCCTTTTTGAATCGTCGTGATGCCGTTTGTGGCAGCGTATAGGTTGTATCCAGCGTCACGTAGTGCTTGAAGCAACTCCTCCGCTCCTTCGTACGTTTGCCCTTGCGTCCCGAGGATGGCTTCGTACTCTGCCGCGAGTTCCTTTCCGTCTTTTTCAAAACCGAAGTGGTCGAATAACTTGGCAAAGCGCGTTTCGACGAGTTCCTCACGTGTGATTTCGTCCTTTTCCAACGAACGCCACATGGCACGATTCATCGGCACGTAGACGTCGATATACGCCTCAACATCGTCCACGCCCTGCTTCTCCAAGAGCTTCGTGAGCGCGTAATTCTCGGCCGAATGGAAGTCCCAGAGCGTTGAATCCAGGTCGAATAGTAGTGTTTTATAAATCATGTTCCTAACCTCTTTACATTGTTACCTTATTTTTTGTTCAAACTGATATTCCATTTCCAATGATTTTAGAAAGCCTTCTAGCCCTTTTACAAGGGTACGATTTGTCTCGAGTGGTTTCTTTTTCCAGAGAGTAATCTCTTCCTTTGCTCGTTCCACTAAAGCATTGAATTCCTTTTTGAAGGAATAACGTCTCCAGAAAAAGACAGCTCCTAGAACGATAAAAGGAACACTCCATGTCCAGAAATAGTGGTTCGTGACGGTCACCACGAATTCGAACGTTTCCCAAAAGCCACCCTCAAAAATATTTGCAAATGCACCCCCTATAATCGAAAAAGCCTGCGCATTTTGTAAATAGACACCTGCGAAACAAAGAGCGAATACTGGCAATAGTAACCGCGCTATTTGATGATTTTTCGGCAAAGGTTCTGCATCTCCTCTTTCTGAAGTCACCTTTTCCAATAATTCTCGGAGTCGATTGGCTGTTTCTTGTGTGACTTTCTTCTTCATTCTTGCTCCTTCTAATTTCCAACCCCTATATGTTAACAGTTGCTGGTCCCATTATAACCCGTACGTTTTGTATTTTTTAACGAGCAGCTTCGCGCGTCTCACATGGTCGTTCTCGTTTCCGCTAAGTGCTTCGAGTGCTTCCTCGCAAACCGGCAAGAGTGCGCGGATGTCTTTTTGGATAAAGAGCTGGTTACGTGCGTCTAACGCCTTTAAAAAGAACATCCCGAACATCCACACGATTACGAGCGGGAAGAACACGAGCATTTCTTCGTTACTGAGGGTAATCATAAAGTTCTCTGATTTCCCACCGTTGACATAGAAAATAAACGCCACGAGTCCAATCGTAAGGAGCACGAGGATGCCCACGAGGACGTAAAAATACTTCATGAGGTGCTGCACTCCCGGACTTTCATACGGCAGCTCGATGTCTAGACCGCTCTCTCCAACAAGACGCTCGGTCAATGCACGAAACTCTTGTGCTTCATTTTTCTGTATCGAATTCTTTGTAGATCCATGATTTTCTCTCCTTAATGATAGATATGCATTTAGAGGCCGTAGCGTCTGTATTTCTTCACTAATGTTTCCGCACGCTTAATGTTTACGGCTAAGTCTTTCCGATTTTGCTCATGTAAAACAATCGTTGCTTCGTCAACAATATCCAACAGCTCTGCCATTTCTACCCAACGTTTATCTTGTTCACGACGGTATAAAAGGGCTACAAAAAGGACGCCCAGAAGCCAAACGATAAGCCCCAACAAACATGCGAAAAACATAATCCCAAGGATGAGAAGCGGATCGTCAACATTTCTTCCACTAACAAACAACAAATACCCCATTCCGCCTAGCATCAAAGCCGAGAAAAGTCCTAATATCCAGATGAGTACTTTCAACAATGGAGAACGTTCCGTCACAAGGGGAAATTCTGCTTCAATCCCACTTTCGTCCACTAAGCGTTCTGCGACTGCTCGAAAGTCTTGTACCTCTTTTTCTTTTAATACTATTCTTCTGGGTGCTACAAAAATATACATATTCTTCACTCCTTAAAAACGATAATTTCGTTGTAAGTCGTCGACGTAATTTTCTAAATTGATGACTTCTTGTGAAACAACGCCATTGCCTTCTTCATATTGGCGCGCGATTTCGTCTTTCGCGTGTTCGAGTAAGAAAAGTGTTTCTTTTACAAGGGAACGACGCGCCAGCCAGAGAATGAGGATGAAAATCGCAATCAATGCCACCCACAAAATCGGCATCCACCAGTACGGTAACATCCGGTCCATGACTGGTGAGGATTTTCTTGAAAAGAGCATATAGATTGAGCCAAGGATGGCCGCCAGGAAGCCTGTCGTCATAATCGTATAGAGCGTGATGATTCCAAAGAAGAGCATGCAAAAGAGGCGAATCTGACGATTATCTCTCGGCAGGACGCGCGGTTGTTTGCTTCTACGGTTTACAATGCGAATGAGTTCACGCAGTCTTGTTGTTTGAGACTGCCAAATTGTTTTCTTATAGTTCATAATGTCCTCCTAATAGTACTTATGTGCTTGTTTTAAAAACTTCTGTAACGCTGCTACTTCATCTGGTACGGCTGTGGTTTGGCTCCATGTTTCTACTTCGCGGTCTGCCAGTGCTAGCAGTTCTTTCCATTCTTTAAACGTTTCTCTGCGGTGCCAAGCTAAGACTGCAACGAAGGCGGCAATCACTAAGCCCCACAAGAGAGCAAGCGGCCAAATAAAGGCAAGATAGCCAATCGAGACCCTTACTTGCAACGTCACGAGACTAATGATGAACAATTGTAAATAACCAAAGAATCCTAATATTTGCCCAAAGACAATCCCTGCAATTGCGACCGCAATCAGGACATAGATGCGTAGCCAATAAGAGCTTTTTGGAAGCTGTTTTCCTTGTCCGTTTATCTTCAAGACGGGCTTCAATATCCTTCTTAAGGCGCGAACTCTTGAAGATTCGACACTTGTTTGACGTTTCTTCACTTCGTGTTCTTTGCTCACTTTCTCCATCGCAGAGCCGACACTTGTAGCAGCAGCTTGTACGGTTTCCTGCACCTTCGAAGGTTTGCCCAGCGTTGCATGTTCCTGTAAATACGCCTCTAGCGCTTCAACGGCTTCGCGGCTAGCTTCTTTTGGAGAGGCTTTCCACGTTGCCACTTCTTCTTTTCCACGAGCCACCAACTGTTTCCATTCCCAGTGAACAGATCTATGGCAGCAGTAGAGAATGACCGCTAAGATGGCGAACAGGATGGCAAAGTGAAGCACCAGGCCAAAGAAGACCTTGCTTACATCTGAGAGAGCCTCTGAATCCCCCGTCGAAAATACCAATTCGACCCCATGAAAGAAATCCGATTCGACTAAAAGCGCGCGTCCTAACAACGCCACTGCGAACACCACCCCAGCAACACTAAGGACGGTTATCAAGATGCGTATCGGGAAAAAGCTCATTGGCAATGTGCCTTCTTCCCCATTTTGCTCGGCCACTGCTCCAATCAACTGGCGCAGTTGTCTTACATTGCGTTCCTTCACTTTCTGTTTCTTTTTCATTGTCATTCCTCCTGACGTTCAAAAGTCGTATCTTTTATCCCCAAAGATTCTTTTTAAACCGTTATTCCGAATGATTCCCTTCATCATCTTGATGCGCTTTTTCCTCAACCTTGGAAGAACTCTCCTCAGTCATCGTTGTATGTTCGTGTATATACGCCTCTAGTGCTTCAACGGCTCTTCGGCTAGATTCCTTGGGAGAGGCTTTCCACGTCGCCACGTCTTTATTCCCCTCGAGCAACCAGCTTGTTCCATTCCCAGTAAACGGATTTGTAGCAACAATAGAGAACAAAGGCTATAAAGGCAAACATGATGAGCCAGTCAAGAAACATACTGTTGGTGAGGCCATTTTGATACCCTTCCCCTGGCTGCTGCATCGTAAGCTCTGTAAAGAATATTGTAGATATTGTGACAATAAACGTAGCCACAACTCCGTATGCTAATCCAGCAAGACTAATGACCATTATAATGCCACGAAACGGTAAAAAGCTGATCGGCAATTTAGCGCCTTCGCCATTTTATCGGCAACTGCTTGAATTAATTGACGCAGTCGCTGTACATCCTGTTTCTTAACTTTCTGTTTCAATTCCATTCCCATTTCTCCTGTCGTTCAAGGGTTATGACAAATCGTAGTCTAATCGCAACTCCTCTAAATGATATTTTAATGCCTTTACAGCATGTGGGATGTCCGTAGATGGAGTTTCTTTCCATTTTGCGAGCTCTTCATCCGCTCTTGCAACGACTTCTCTCACATCTTGTTTTTGAAGGTGCAGTTGCAAGAAATATAAAAAGAGCATCATTATTGGAAGAAATACGATAATATAAGGTTCATAACTAACATTTTCCAATGCATACTTCACAGCATATTGATTTCCCTCATACCAACGTTGCAGGAAATTAAAAACCCCGCCTACTTTATAATTTAACCCCCATAGATTATAGATTTCGACAAGCATTAAAATGGTAAAGAGTACCTTTGGAATATATCTAGTTCCTCGTACTCGAATCTGTTGGTTTTTCTTGTCCGATAGGCCTAAGACTTCATTGACCAATTGTTGTAGTCGATGTATTCTTTCCTCTTCAAATCTTCTTTTCATCTTTTATTCCCCAATTTTATTTACTAAATCTCTTATTGATTGCTTCTGTTTCTAACTTCAACTCTTCCATGTAGTACTGCAATCTTTCAGCATCTTCAGGTATTGGAACTTGTTTGTATACAGAAAGCTCTTCTTCGGCGAGTTCAGTTAACATCCCGAACTCTTGATAATAGGACTCTACCCTGAAATAATGAATCAGATAAATAACTCCTATAAAGAGGAGTAAAGTACCCATCCCTAGTAAAATCCCAAACAGTAAGAATGGTGGAAATAAGGCCCATTAGAATAAAAGCACCACTAGAATCAAGCAAATCTGGATTCGCAAGTAGCGAACCTGCTACGAAGACCTCTAGTATAAGAATGAGACCTCTGGCGATTTTCCCATCATCTGGAAGCTCATTCTCGCTATCATTTTCAACCATCACTTGTTTAAGTAATTCCCGCATCCGCGTTAATCGTCTTTGCCGAATCCCTTTTCTAAATAATTTCATTTCGTATCTCCCTAAAACCCGAATCTCTTCTTATAATCCTCAATCAGAAACTCCGCGTCTTCAATGTCCTCTTCTAAGTCGTCGCGTCCTGCTGCTTTCAGCGTTGCAATCGCACGTTCCGCTAGTGGTATCACTTCGCCAAGTTTACGTGTCAGTACTTTTTTAGACCAGATTCGGTACAGAAGTAAAAAGAATGCTAAAAACAAGTACAAAGAAACAAATGGTAAGAGTAGAAAAATCACATTCCCTTCTCCAGCAAACTTGTTTACCATAAACTCAAGTGGTCTCGATAAAATCCCCGTACGCATCACTATGATGAATAAAAACATCCCCGCAATCATTTTGAAGGTTGCCGTTTTGTCAACTAGTTCCGGCAGTTCATCATCCATTCCCGCCTCTTTCATTAAGTAGCTTGTCAACTCGCGGAAGTTCACTAACATTTTTTTCGTCGCAACGTCTTTCAATAGAAGTCTAAACATGATTTTCTCCTTCCAGGATAATTCCTTTTTGTGCTAAATTTTCAATACATTCTTTGTAATACGCATCATCGTGTTCTTTGTATAACGGACTCTTCCACGCACACGCTTCCACTTCGATATACGGCGGACACACTTTTCCACGATACGAAGCCTCTTTCCACTCGGGCGTCACATTATACCCACGGCGCTCCATTTCATCCATAATCAACGTATGGTACTGATACAACACATACGGGCTATAAGTAAACACATAGTCCACCGTCGCATGCTTCTTGCCCCAACCATTGCCCCTGAGCGCACAACATTCGCGGTGCTGCCCCAAGAGTTGCGTACGCGGAAGCTGCCCAATCAAGTCCTCATGCCATAATCTCATCCTTGGCCTCCTATAAGTCGTATCGCTCGGTGTATTCGTTGATGACCACTTCTGCGTCAATCACGTCGTCTAAATTATCATAGTCATATTCTTTTAAAACGGCCACCGCACGTTTGGCAATCGCCATTAGCTCCTGTAAGTCCCGTTTTCTCTGCGGTTGTTTCCATAACTCATCCATCCCATTTAAAAACGGAAAGAAGATAAAGAAAAACGCTAACGGCCAAAACGAAAGCAGTGGAAATTGAGCAATCAGCGGTTGCGTCACACTTTTGAGCCAATCACCAGAAGAAAGCCATAATATGAAAATTAATCCTAAGATTGACGGAACCCAAGGCACACTTTCATCCTCTTCAGGCACCACTTCATCGGTTCCCGCCATCTTCACGAGCGTCTTCGTTAACTCCCGAAAACTATTCACTCGCTCTTTTGAAATAAAATTTCTAAACAATTGATTCATTTATTACCTCTAAATAGTTACTTTATTCCCATATTATACCATTTCTTGCGCTTTCCGCCTATTCCCTCGCGAAATTACCCATTTTTAAGTAGGCCCCGTTTCGCAGCCCCTTCCGCAGCAACCTAATCAGCACCAACCCGTCCCAGCACACACCCCTTCCAAAGCACACACCCCGTAGTCGCAGTTCCAAGACCGGAAGGCAAGCACCGCCATGACCTGTCACCTCATAAGCCTCAGAGAGTAACCCCCTGCTCATCCCTAGCTCCGCACACATCGAAACGCACTCTCTCCCGTGCCGTTGAAGCAAATAAATAAAATCTATTGATTCAAAGCTTTATCGTTGGCTTAAAAAAGCCCTCGGGGACTCTATAGTGAGAATAGTAAAGAAAAAGCAACCAATGCGAAATAGAGCCACAAGAGAATTTATTCTCCTGTGGCTCTTTGAGGCTTGGTAGGATTGAGACCTAGGCTCAATCCGGTGCCTTTACTATCATCACTATGAAGATGTCCCCAGAGGGCGATTTAAGACAACGTCTTAACCATCATTTTAATTGAATCAATAGATTTTATTATAGTTCTCTTCGTCCTTCGATGGCACGGAAGAGAGTCATTTCGTCTGCGTATTCGATGTCGCTGCCGACCGCTAGCCCATGAGCCAGACGCGTTACTTTAATCCCAGCTGGCTTGATGAGACGTGACAAGTACATGGCTGTCGCTTCACCTTCCGCTGTCGCATTAGTCGCGATGATAACCTCTTGGACTTCCGGGTCCTGCAACCTCGTAATCAACGACGTAATATTAATATCATCCGGCCCCGTCCCTTCCAGCGGAGACAATACCCCGTGAAGCACATGATAGAGCCCTTTATATTCCTTCATCCGCTCCATACTCATCACATCTCGGGCGTCTTCCACCACAAGAATCTTCGTACGGTCACGCGTAGTATCCGCACAAATTTCGCACGGATCTTCTTGCGTCACATTTCCACAAACGGAACACATATGTAGGTCACGCTTGCAGCTGATGAGCGAATTCGCAAAATTTAAGACGTCTTCTTCACGCATATCCATGCAGAAGAAGGCAAGTCGTGCAGCCGTCTTCGCACCAATTCCCGGCAGCTTCATAAAGCTATCCATCAATCGTGCAATCGGTTCTGGATAATGCATGCTCAAACCTCCAATCGATTAAAATCCTGGGATGTTTAATCCTTTTGTGAATTGACCCATTGTTTGGTCGTTGGCTTTTTCTGCTTGCGTTAACGCATCATTTGTCGCCATTAACACTAAGTCTTGTAATAATTCTACATCGTCTGGATCTACCGCTTCTGGTTTGATTTCCACGTTTAAGACTTGGCGTTTGCCGTTTACAGTCACTTTTACTAAATCACTTTGAGAAGTTCCTGTGTATTCTGTTTGGTTTAACTCTTCTTGAGCTTGCGCCATTTGTTTTGCAATTTTTGCATTTGTTTCATCATGCCTTGCATATTTCCCATTCCACGCATCGTTAATTCCTCCGTCTCTATTCTTCGATTTGCACGATGTCTTCCCCGAAGAGTTCAATCGTGTCGTTTACTTTTTGTTCAAATGCTTGTTCTTCTGGTGTGAGGGAATCCTCCACGGCCGGTTCTTCCGTCACGATGGAGACCGCTTCCTCTTCTTGGTTCTTCTTGCGTTCTTGTAAGAAATCCGCACGAATTTGTGGCCATTGATGTTGGGTCACTGCCACGAACGTCCCACTGTAGCCTCCGAGGCGTTCCAGATGCCCTTGGATAACCTCACGGAATCCTGGTCTTGTTTCTGAAATGTCACACAAGTGGTCGTACGCAAATCCGAGGACGAATCCATTTGGCCCCGCCGCATTCACCGTTGATTGGCTTAACAGCGCTTGTTCTTGCGGGTTCAAGCAACTGAGTAAGTCGCCCCACAACTCACGTACCTTCAACAAGTCTTCGCGAGTCGCTTCCGTCAAGATTTTCTGGATGGCCGTCGTGTTTGGCTTAAAGGCCGCACGCGTTGGTCTTGGCGCTGACGTTTTTGGTGCTTGTTGCGCTTGAGGTGCGCCGCCTTGCAACAACGCGTTCATTTGCTGTTGCATTTGCGCGATTTGTTGCTGCAACTGTTGCACTTCTTCGCTACTTGGCATTGCTGGTGCACCAGAACTTGTTCTTGGCGTCAATGTGTATGGTTGCGCCATTTTAATCGTCAACACTTCCAGCGAAATCGTTGGTTTTGTCGTGAAACGCATTTCTTGTTGCGTTTGATTTAACGCCTCTACAAAGCGGTATAAGAATTCCGGTTCCACTTCGTCTTTGAACTGAAGGAATCGCTCGCTACGACCGATTGCCTCGCCACTTTGTTTCGCGATGAGGAGGTCTCTGGCAAATTCCGACCATTCTTCAACCAAACGGCTCGCTTCTTTCCCGATTTTGAAGAGCTGTTGTAATTTTTCAAGGGCTTCTTCAGCCTTTGTTTCTTGTAAGTCTTTCACGAAATCAATCATCAAGTCGTCTGTCAGACTTCCCGACACTTGAATCGCTTCGTCTAGCGTCACCTTGCCGTCGCCAAATGAAATCATCTGATCGAGTAAACTCAAGGCGTCACGCATACCACCGTTGGCACATCTTGCCACCACGCTTAAGGCATCCGCTTCGTACTCGATTCCTTCTTGGCCTAAGATATATGCCAAGCGGTCGATAATTTCTTGCGACGTAATGCGTCTAAAGTCAAAGCGCTGCGTACGCGAGATAATCGTCGCTGGAATCTTATGTGGTTCCGTTGTTGCGAGAATGAAGATGACCTTTTGAGGCGGTTCTTCTAAGGTTTAACAGTGCGTTGAAGGCTCCTGTTGAGAGCATATGCACTTCGTCGATAATATAAATTTTGTATTCGGCTTGCGTTGGTGCATAACGCGCCTTGTCACGAATATCACGGATTTCTTCGACACCATTGTTGCTGGCAGCATCGATTTCGATGACATCGCCAATCGTTCCGTTCGTGATTCCTTTACAGATATCACATTCATTACACGGCTCACCGTTTGTTTGATTTGGACAGTTAATGGCCTTTGCAAACACCTTCGCGGCACTCGTTTTCCCTGTCCCACGAGGTCCTGTAAATAAGTAAGCATGACTCGTTTTGTGATTGCTAATCGCGTTCTTCAATGTATGCGTGACCGCACTTTGCCCGACCATATCATCGAACGTTTGAGGACGCCATTTTCGATATAATGCTTGATAAGCCATTTTACTTCCCTGCCTTTTTCAAAATTTTACAGTTCTATTCTAGTATAGATTTGCTAAAAATTCTACTGCCCGATTCGTTTCATCGGTGCTTTCGAATTCTTGATAAAGCGGCTCTCTTTACCTGCTTGCGAGATGAGTGAGAGCTGGTGTTTTGCACGTGTACATGTGGTGTACAGCATCATTTGTTCTTTCATCGTATGGTACGCTTCATCCGTCGCATTCCAAATGATGACTTCGTCGAACTCCATCCCTTTAGCGACTTGAATCGTCGTTAACACGAAGCGGCTGCCCAGCGAATCGCTGCTATCTTCCAGAAGCGCAATGTCATCTTGGTCGAGTTGTTGGTACAACGCTTTGGCCTCGTCCATCGTACGGCAAAGAATCGCTGTCGTATGGTAGCCTTTTGGACTTTCTTCCAGTAACGTGTTTAAGCGCGCCATTTCTTGGCCTTCTTGTTCTAAGTAAACCGCTACTTCTGCTCCTGAACGTGGGAACACATTTTTATCAAGCTCCCAACCTAGAATCCCGTTTGCAAAACGTGAAATTTGCGCCGTACAACGGTAACTAATCGCTAAGTTGCGGTACGTTAACGAGCGGTTTGCAAAAAAATCAAGTCCACGAGTTCTGGGTGTCGTTTTTTTCCAATGTGAAAAATCGTTGTAGCTGTTGAGAACGATTGAATGTATCTCCCACTACCGTGAATTTCGCACGGAAATAATAGTTGGATAATGTGCCAAGCCACAACAGTGACACGTCTTGCACTTCGTCGATGAAGAGGTGACTGAAGCCTGTGTAGTCACGAACCGGCGTCACGCGTGTTGCGACATATTGCAACAGACGGATTCCTTCTGCAGTGACTTGCATGCGGCTGCCTTCAATCTTCTTCAATGGAAGAGGCGCGTTGTCCGTCTTACCAAGTTCTTGGCGACGAATTTTAGCTTCGGACATCCATTTCACCACAAGTGCAGCAATATCCACGAATGCGAACATTTCTACTTGTTGCGTTACTTCTTGTACTTCCTTCTCGAACACTTTTTGTCCAAGCGCCTGGTAGTACTCTGTCTCGCTCTTTGTCTCCACGTCTTTCATCAACACTTCGATTTGCATCGCATTCATTGATTCATAGACCGCTTTTTGCCTTTTTCAGACATAAAGAACTTCGTGAGACGGCGTTTCAACGTACGCTCGAGCACGGTTTGCATTTGCGTTAATTGTTGTTGCAACGGTAGTGCTGTATTCACGCTTTCGACGAGTTTTTGATAGTCTTTCATCGTAAATACGGCTTGCCCTTTAATTCCGATAGCACGGTATGGCAAATCTTTCGCCGATAAGCCTTTGATATTACGGTGTACAAGCGCAATCCACTCGCTGTCTGTTAAGTACACTTTGCGCGTTGGCACTTGGCTTAGCGCCGTTGTTTTTATGCAAATACATTTTTGCGATAGAGCTCGATGGTATGTTGCGCTAATGTTTGTTGGTACAATTCACTTCCCGTTAAGCTTGGGATTACGTGTGAAACGTATTTGGCAAACAATTGGTTACGCGACAACAGAAGCATGTCGCTCATACGCTTGTCTTTTGCTTGGTACATTAAGTACGCAATGCGTTGTAGTAAAATCGTTGTCTTCCCACTTCCGGCACATCCATTCACGATGAACCAGTCTTTTGGATTTAAACGAATAATTTCATTTTGTTCTTTTTGAATCGTCGCCGTGATTCCTTCTAGGTGTCCGTCACGGTTTGTTGGTGCGCTTAAGGCATCCATCAATAATGATTCTTCATTTTTCAATGTCATAAACAGATTTTTAATTCACCCTTACGGATGACGATATCGCGTTTTAAGAAGGCTTGAGCTTTCTCGAAGCCATTTGGTGTTTCGTATTGAAGCTCTCCTAATGTTCCTTCGTAAAATAGGCTTGCGATTGGAGCACGCCAGTCATATACTTGCACATTGTCGTCTTCGTCAAAGAAAGTTGCAGGTCCGATATACATCTTCTCAACTCTCTCGTCTTTTTCAAATTGAACGTCAATTCTTCCAAAGTATGGAGATTCCAATTGGTTTTCTAATTGTTGGATTCCATACTGAATGGTATCTTGTCTAGCGATATCCAGGTCGCGTTCTTGCAATCGGTTTTTCTCGATCGCCACTTTTTGTTCCATTAAGTCTTGCACGATTTCTAAGTGCTGCACTTCTTCTTGGAAACTCTGATTTTTCATGCGACTATTCTCCCTTCACTGGATACTCTTTTCATAAAAACAGGCTGAACCGTTGGTCCAGCCTGATTCTTCTTCTATGTACATACAGCACATAGCGAACGTTACTTATAGCTGCTTCCTTCCGGACCTGACTCGATTCATAAGTTCGCTATTGCCATACGGCCTAACGGCACGTACTATTATACAAAACTTCTCCTCGAAAAGCAAGCAGATTTTGTTTGAAAAAGAAATAAACGGAAACGCTCCACATAGAGAGTGCGAATAGGGCTATCCCATGGGGGTTGGTGGTAGGAGTTAGTGGAGTGCTCCACAGTTATTTTTTCTTTTTAAAGGCCACCCTTGCGGGTGTTGATTTCTTCGAATGCTTGCGGATTATTTTTATAATCGCTGTTACAGGGCACCGGTTCGAGCCTCTTCGAGTTTCTCACCTTCGAAGCTTCAAATGCGGAGTACGGAACGAGTTCCTACTCCGCATAATTCACATTCGATGCGATTCCCCGTTACTGCGATTATAAAATCCGCAAGCTTCTCCGAAATCAACGTAAAGAGAGTATATGTCTGCTCCCTACCGCCAACGATGGGGTTTCGTGCTTCTCTATGGGATGTTTCTTTTTCAAGTGAATCTGCTTTGTTTTCTAGAATAAATATGTGCCGAGGGATGGCAAAAGAGACACTAAAAAAGATAGTCTCTCCAGAAGGAAAAACTATCTAAGATGTTCGCTTGCGCTTACCGGTTGTCGGCTTCTTTATTTTTCTTAGCATCCTCTGCTAGATACATGATTGGGAGGAGGATAAAGATGAAATTGCTTGTGACTGCAGTGATCAACGCTACGCCTGTAAACATGTTTAGAATCAGGTGAAGGACAAGGGCTAACGCATTGATGACGAGCGCTATAACCATTAGGTCTTTTGTAAGTTGGTTTGTGTCTTGTTTTTTGATGTTGATTTTCATTTGAATCGCTCCTTAACTGTTTTCCTTGTCTTTATTAAATCATTTTAAGAAGTCGCACAACAGACACTTTCGTCATTGCTTCACATTACTAAAGTCACGGGTTGTAATAAGAAAACCCTATTTTGGGGGTACAATTCTTTCTTCCCAATACTCCTTCACATCGATTTTTCCCCAGTTTGTAGAAGAAAAGCGACTTGGATAAATCGTAGTCCAGTCTGACAATATCTTTTCTTTTAAAACTCTATCAAATTCGCTCTGAACCTCGTCCAATGAAGTCCCATTTTGTTTTAGATAGTCCTCTATTTTTTCTTTCGCATAAATGTCAGTCTTGCCATCAAAATACCACATATTTTTTTCTAACGTTTTATTCTCTGGGAAATATTGGTAGTTCATATTAATGGTTGAATCAGCATTTGCTAGTTTTTTTCGTATTTCTAATATAAAATAGGGCACCTTAGAATCCGAAAAATGGAAACTATATGATAATGACGTTATATTTCTTGGTAATTGACTTTCTTGATAATCCACTCGATGTTGATAAAAAAATCTTCTGAATTATTATCATAGAATTTTTATATCTTTGATTTTTGCTAAAAAGCTCTTTTTCCTAAATAATTGCTCAACCGAACGATAGTCATCCTCTTCATAATAAATTTCATCAAAGATATTATGAATTCGGTGTACTTTATGATAATAAAATCCAATAGTAATCACCACCAGCAATCCTAAAATGGTTGCATTCCTAATCATTAATTTCTTCATAATCTTATCCTTTCCTCTACCTCAACAGTTCATTTAATCCTTTTTTTCAAGACTCTGAATGAATCTATACGTATCCGAATATTTTTTTCTTTATATAGTCCATATTTTTTTCCTCAGCAGGAAATTCTACTGTCACCTTTAAGCCCGGACCATCTTTAATAATCATACTATCTGGAATTAATTCCTTAAAAATTGAATCTTTTACTTCTTTTATCGGTTTATATTCCACAAACTTCTCCGCTCTAGTATATTCACCTCTACTTAATTCAGAGTAATATTCATTTGACGCTTCAATTAATGAAATACGTTTTTCTTTCATCAATTGAGTAATATTAACAGAATCTAAGTCAGCTTTTATAATCATCATTCCCGAAGCTTATCTCACCTGCATCAGTAAGGGTTGAATCTCCTAACCATCCAGCAAAATCATTTACTTTTTTCATGTGAAAAATTTTGATATATCACTGATTCTTAACCTATGATTCAAATTAGCTGATGTAGTAATAGAAAAAAATGTGCAAAGTCTATTTTCTCCTCATAAATTTTAAACATCTCATTCCATTTAGAATTAAACTCTTCTTCAGTTAATGATTCGTTGAAAACATTGTTATACTTTTTCTCTATACAAAAACTTTATCACTAGCTTTTAACATTTTATAGACTTTATATTGTCCCGACGAAATTTGAGATTGCAATCTAATATGATATCTCAGCTTAGCTATGTCAACATCATCAATTCCCAATTCATTTAGAAACATTGTAGTATTTATTACATCCTCTGATTTTTAAACCAGGGTAAGTAGGGGCCTGCAACATCTTCCCAGCTCCAATTATTAATAACTACTTTATATTCTTCAAATAAGTTATTTGACTCTCCATAACTTTCTTGATAGACAAAGTTTCCAAGTGAAACTAATAATAATCTATCTCGTTCTGATTGAGAGAGAGAGAAATTTATTGGAAATCTCTGATGAAATTCTCACAATTAAATTTATTATTTCGTTGTCGAATCCAAATTGATTTCGTAAATTTGCTTTTAAATTTTTTTCTAGCGAGCTTTCTTGAATGTACCTTTGAGAATTAAAATTAATTTTCATCATTTGGTTAAACCAGGATAAGTCTACCCCTTCAAGGTTGTAATTACCATTAATATCCGTACTGATACGTTTTTAATTGTATCGCACCTTTAATCGCAAGTTCGATAACTTCTAAACTATCTGTAAAAATAGGAAGAAACTTGATCTACAAACCATTCTAATTTTTTTCAATTTTTTTAGTAAATTTGTCAATATCAATTTGTAATTGATATTCTAATTCACGAAAGCTCATGTATCTTTGAAAAGTACTCCCCATCTTAAAAAGAAAGAACCGATGTCGCTACATTTATAAAATTTTCATGCTCCTTAATCATTTTTTTGTGTTATAGCTAATTGTTTTTTTCACGCGCAAGTTTAAATCGAACAAGATCTTCTAAATCCAAGTGTCCATATGGTGCAACTACAGAATTCGCACTTTTTGTATGATTCTAATTCTATTTGGATATCTTGAATAGCTTCGTGTAATTTATGAATTGTAGGAACAATAATATCCGCAAATAGATTTTTTTCCCAACCGTATAAGCATTTCCTCGCAAAAGAATCTGTGTTTAAAACGGAAATTAAATGAACACTTCCTCTTTCTAATCTTTCTGTTATTTGAAAAGCAATTTGAATGTTATGGCTCATAGTTTCAATTAAAACTTCAGATTCTGACGAACTATATTTTACTCCCACGGCAAGTTATTCCTTTCTTTTTACTAAAACTTCTCTTTTTCTTTAATATTTTTTTACCTATTTTTCTTATTTTCGTTATTCAAACTCTCATTTTGATTATCTACGTATTTTTCTTGCTAATCTCTCAAATTCTCGATTCTCATAAATGAATTGCTCATTTTCTTTTGTTCTTTTTTTAAATGTTGCTCTGTCTGTCTTGAAATATTTTTAAACTCTTCCCAAAACTCTTCAAGCGTACGTTCATATTTTCGTTTTAATTCAGAAAACTCATGTTCTTTTCGTTCAATCTCTATAATCTTTTTATATAATTCAAAACGCTTTTCCTCATTAATATCTTTCATAATTATTCCTCCCATTTCTTTGCTGTTTCAATATCTAAATTTTTCCATTGATTCGGCAATTTGAGGAACTTTTTTAGCTTGAATTAGTATAGCTTCAACATATTCACTAATTCCTTGCAGCATTTTATTTGAAATTCGTTTTCCATTCTCCATTCCAGTGATATTCGTAGTATAACTGAAATCTATGTGTTTATAATCTCGATCAGATATATCTACCCCAAGCAATACATCAATTGCTGACTGTGATTCCGTCCTATTAGATTTTATCTCCATCCTCAAATCCTCCTATAGAATAATTCAAACTTATTATCATTTTTATTTTACCACATTCTAAATAGACCACCTATTTCTTATCAAAAAAATAATCATTTCCTAATAGAATTCTAGAGTTTACGCACCGCAAAGTTCCGAAGAAATCAACCATAAAAAAACAGCAAACCGGATTGATTTGCTGTTGGTAATGGTAATGAATTTATGCTTTGGATGGTTTTGATAAAAAGAATAGGTAAAGTCCAAAGGCTAATTTAATAAAGGCATCGATATAGGCGATGGTCACGAGGGAGCTTTGTGGAGAAAGGTATCCGACCGCTGCATTGATCACGCATGCCAATCCTAGGAAGATCATTGATTTCCCATGAACGAAATAGTACGGGAAGAAATGAATTCCTGTTGCTAGGAGCGCGCCTAACCAGATGAGTCTCCAGTTTTCTGTTTCGAAGAATGGGCCTCCTAATAACACTAATAAGATAAATAAAAGAATTACTGAGTATAACGACACTTTTCGTTGGAAAGGTGTTGAAGGGCCGTCCGAAAACTTATGAAGGACTTTTTTATTCAGATTGATGGAAAAGAAGCTCACCATATAGCCGATACTAAAAACCTGCATATTAATGATTTGTTCTCCACCTACAACTGTCGCAAGTGCAATCACGAATGCGACTGCGATGAGCCATAAGCCACACGCCTTTTTGTAGTTGAATTCTAATGTTTCTCCTTTGTTATAACCTAAAAATGACATACGTATTCCTCCAGTTAACTTTGAAACTTTTAACAACATCCTCTATTCTACTCCTGTAAATATCGGATTTCAATCATCGCACTTTGTCGTTGCTTTGCATTTTTAAAGTCATGATTGTATCGATTTCGAAGGGGCTGCTATTATAAAGAAATCCGCAAAGTTCCGCAGAAATCAAAAGAAGCACAGCCTCGTAATCGAAGCTGTGCGAATCATCATTGATTAAAAAATTGCTGTGAAAGCAGAGATTAGACCAAAGAAGATACCAGGTGCGTTTGCAGCTGCTAGTGGAATATCACGGTCTGGTTTGAATAATCCATAGTATACCCATAATGAGCAGTTTAATGCGGCAACGAGTGGTTGAATGAAGTCTCCTTTGTGTCCCGCTAAGTTATTCATAATTTGCGGAATATAAGCTACGTACATAGCCACAGACATACATGTTGCGATCCACCCTAAGACTTGTGTTTGTTTTTCTGATAATTTCATATTTACTGCTCCTTTCAAGAACTATGTAAAATATTATATAAAATGAAAACAATTTTTCAAGGGTGGATAACCGTTTACAACGATAAGTTTTTTTGTTAAGAACGTTAAAAAGCACAACCTCCTACTCGGATGGCTGTGCTTCTTTTGCTTCTTGTTTTCTTTGTTTATTGCGTTCGCGGAGGCCTTTGAAGAAGGTCTGCAAGATTTCTTTGCATTCGTCTTCCAAGATGCCTTGCTCGACTTCGACTTGATGGTTGAACCGCTCGTCTTGAAGGAGGTTCATAAAGGTGCCGGCCGTCCCGGCTTTTGAGTCGAAGGCGCCGAATGTCACCTTTTTGAGACGCGCTAGAATCATCGCTCCGCTACACATCGGACAAGGTTCCAGAGTGACGAAGAGTTCGCAGTCTTCGAGGCGCCAGCTTCCAAGGTGCTGGTTGGCTTGGCGAATTGCTTTGATTTCAGCGTGAAGAGTGGCGTCTTGTTCCTTCTCGCGTAAGTTGTGGCCACGACCGATGATTTCACCGTTCAGAACGACAACCGCCCCGATTGGCACTTCCGCTTGGTCATAGGCTTTCTGCGCTTCCTTCAACGCTTCCCTCATAAAGAATTCTTTTTTTCCTGAAGTTCCATGTTCTTACTGATAGACGCGCTTGGTCACGACTAGACTGTGCGGTCTCTCAAACTCCTTATCTAAGTAATCTTGATACGTCCCTGGGGAAATAAATCCTCGGGCGCTTAAAATATCGGTTCCTGCTGTTCCGACAATCGTATCGGCTAGCAGTACGCAGTTGGTACTCATCACGAAATACGTTTTGAATTTTGAAGAGACGAACTTGTACAATTTCGCATCCGCTTCTTGTTTTAACTTATAGGCGTACATCGGCTCTTCCTTATCGATTCCAGGATGTGCTGGTTTCACGGTTTTTGGTGGATCCCACGGCACTGTGAGCGACATCAGTTTAGCGATTTCCTTATCGATGGCAGCCATTTGTTCTGGAGACAAGGCTAGGCCATAACCGAGTAAAGTTTTATGGTTTTCGCGTTTACAAAATTCAATGTATTTCACGGTCGGCACTAAAAAGCACCCCGTCCCCCACCGCTCCAAAGAGGCGTTCTGAATTCGTATCGTAGTTCCCAAATGCAATAATGCGTCCCTTATAACAAATATCGACATGCCCCATCGCACCGAACCCATCTTTTGTGACGTGAATAAACATTTCTAAGTTTGGTTCGGCATTTTCTTTGGAACGATCGTAAATTTCTGAAGCCGTTTCGCCTTCGCCAAGTTCCAACGCATCATTGATTTTCTGCAAGGTTACTCGTGGAATAATCGCAGCTAACACAAGAGGTAATCCTTGGCGAAAATGCCTGCGCAAAACTTTCTTTCCAACTTCGGCCTCGAAGAACCATCCGTCACGAATGTTACTAGTCCCAAGCCCGATGAAATAAAGCGCAAGGAAGAACATTTGTAAGTTGCCGTCGCCCCCAAGAGCCAGTAAAGTCGCTACCCCGACAACTGAGAGCCAAATGGTATCAATGAGCAAGCGCAGTCGCGGACGGATACCGTCTTTGACATAAATATAGTACGTTACGCCACTAGTGGCCGCTTTCATCACTTCGTTAAGCCCCATCAAGATACTGACAATCGCAATCGGAAGCGAGATAAAAAATTGATTTCCTGCTAAAAATCCGTAAAGGAAAAATTTAGCAACATTCAGCCATAATGGATCTTTTGCCGCCGCCTTACTAAACCAACGGAACAAGAAATTCCATAGTTCACGAGCCCATAAGAATGTTAAAAACAGACGTAACATCAATTCTGGGAAGCTTGGTCCGTAGATTAGGATCAACACCCCAGCAATAAGGAATGCAATCCCTTCAATTAGGAGCTTTTTCCCTGTAATCCCTAGTTCACTAATTTTCTTCATCAACAACACCTCCTACAGCCACTACTGGAGCAGCTTGTTCTTGTTCATGTTTCTCCACCCATTCTTTCACGAGACGGTAAATCACGGCAAAAATTGGTATGAAGAAAATCATGCCTACTAACCCAAAGAGATTTCCACCGATTAACGCCGCAGCAAGGGTTAGCACCGTTGGCAATCCAACGGAACTGCCGACAACCTTCGGATAGACGACATTTCCTTCCACTATTTGAACGATCATAAAGACGACAAGTGAAATGAGTGCTTGAATTGGGCTTTCTGTAAAGGTGAAAAGCATTCCAATTCCGCACGCCATAAACGGCCCGATATACGGAATGAATGAGAGTACTCCGGACAGCACCCCAACAAGTCCTGCATCTGGCAACCCTACAAGAGAGTATCCAGCAAAAATCATAACCCCAACGATTCCCGCCTCGATGATTTGACTCATCAAGAAACGGTCATACGTATCCACGATGACTTCCCCAACATAAGTAATGTGCTCGATTTTATCTTTTGGCAAGACCACATTAAGAATGCGAAGCGTTAAACGTGCGAGCATTTCCTTACTGCGAGAATATTAATCATGAAGAAAAATCCCCATAATTACAGAGAACACATTTGAGAAGAGCCCTGAAATATTCGTTGTAAATCCGCCAAGGAATGTAATGACAGACGATACGATATTGCTTTGACTTAGTGAGTCGGTAATCTGACTCACTTCACTGGATTGCATTAATTTTGAATGTTGTACAAAATCCGCAACCACGAATAGTAAGTGATTTACACTATCGCCCAGTTGTGACACGGTTTTTAGCAATCATCGGCGCAATAATCCAAATCAACAGCGAAATAATCAGAAGCAGAATCACAATAATGCTCAGGATTGCGACACTTCTACGCAGCTTTTGCGGGAAGTTTATCTTCTCCAACACTTGTTCAATTCGCTTCATTGGCACGTTTAAAACAAATGCCAAAATCATCCCTAAAATAAGCGGGAACATCATCCCAATAAATTCGGAAATCCATGTGAGGATGGCGCTAAAATTCAAGACGACAAGTAACGAAACAGCCGCCAGAGCAATCATCACTGCCCAATCTTTTTCTAATCTTATCCATACTATAATTCCTTTTTTAATTGTTCTAAGAGCGCATTGCATCCCAATATCACATCACGGTACGTCGCGTCAAAGTCTCCTGTATACCACGGATCGGCAATATCGCGCGGCACTCCTGCCACTTCTAACAAGCGAGCCACCGTCGCATCCGATTTTCCATCGACAAACGAGTGGATATTACGCACATTCGACGCATCCATTCCCAAGATGTAGTCGGCATCCAGGTCCGTCGCATCCAACGTCCGTGACACAAGCCCTTTTGCGGAAATGCCGTGCTCCTCGAGTTTCTTCCGAGTGCCGTGATGCACCGGATTCCCATGCTCCCACGTACTTGTCGCAGCGGAATCAATCGTAATTTTATCTTCCAATCCTTCTTCATGAACCATTTTTCTAAATACAGCTTCTGCCATCGGCGAACGACAAATGTTTCCCAGGCAGACGAACACAACCTTCATGACCGTCCCTCGCTTTCCATTCTTCCCCTTCATTGTAACAGATGACCTTGCGCCTTCGCAAAAAATGTCTGTGCAGTGCTCGAACGAAATTACCTATCTAAAAACTTCTCTAAGAAACACAAAAACAAGATTACTCCAAATCCTTGCGGATTTATTTATAATCGCTGTAACTGGGCACCGGCTTGAGCCTATGTCTCAAGCACTTTCGAGGTTCAAACGGACTCTAAAAGAGTCCGTAATTCACTTCGAATGCTATCCCCTGTTACTGCGATTATAAAATCCATATGATTTTCCGTAATCTTGTCTGCACTCTTTATTTAATTTCTGCCTTGGTTTTTCGTTCGAATAAGCTCATCTCAATATTTTTTGGAGGTCCCTCATCCGTTACACTGCGAGAAACAAATGAACGCATGTCACGTCCCTTCATCACCGCACCCCTGCAAAGACCATTTTTCCTGCACCCAACTTCTCTTTTCTTCTCTCCCTTTCTTTCGAATAAAGGCAAGATCTACATTAGTTATCTACCTAATTGTTCTTTCATTTTATCTAGAAATTGATTTAATTCCTTCTGAACTTTCTGTAATAACTCTTTTTCTTGAGCGTCAGTTAATTTAACTTCTTTCCTCGTATTGTCTTTTCCAATCGTATGGTAGCTTGAATAAGTGATATTCCATTCTTTATCTAAAAAGAAAGTCCCGTTTATTTCCTTTCCATCATGCACCGCTGAAAAAAGAACAAGCATTTCTTTATCATCTGAACTTGGAACTCGTACTTTTAAATTCAACTCTCCATCCATTTCAAGCATATCGATACCACCTAAACGTCTAATAACTGAGTCTGATGGGATTCCATATCCTGCTTCTCTAATTTTTTCCGCATTACGATTTCTTAGCACGTGGGCAATCAATTCAATTTTATTATTAGACGAAAAGTCTGGAACTACTTCATCCTCATGAAATAACCAATACCCAAAAGCCTATCACTGCGATTATTAGCAGTATCACTCCTGCTTTCTTTTTAGAAATCAACATTCTATTAGCACCTCTACTCACTTTTTAATACATTATTCCTTTAAGCAATCCAATTATACTACAGGGCATCCACTTTCAGCCGAAATCTTATGATAATCTTTCCATCTTCTTCATTTCTCTCCCTATCTTTCGAATGAAGGCAAAATCCATTTGAAATAAGGTCCAAAGGCGAAGAATAAACGGAAGACCAAGGGATTCCATAGTAGCAACAATAAGGGAGTGCAACCAATGTGAATTACTGACTCTGGAAATTTATTTCCTAGAGTCAGTTTGAAGCTTGGTAGGAACTGAGACCTTGGGCTCAGTCCGGTGCCCTTATTGTAGCAACTATAGAGACATCCCTTCGGTCTGGAGTTTATTCGTTAGCCCTTTGGGCTATATCTTCTCTTCTTTTCAAATGGATTTTGCGTCCTTCGAAAACAAAAAATGGTGGACAGCCGTCCACCATTTTTTTCTATTCCACTGTTACTGATTTGGCCAGGTTACGCGGTTTATCCACGTCTAACCCTTTACCTAGAGAAGTGTAGTACGCGATTAATTGCGTTACCACTACAGATACGATTGGTGCTAATAAGATTGGCACCGCTGGAACGATGATATCGTCGCCTTCTTGCTCAACGCCTTCCATCGCGATTGTTGTTACGACAGCGCCACGAGCTTTCACCTCTTGGATATTTCCGCGAGTGTGGCTTGCTACTACTGGTTCGCTTAATAATGCGATAACTGGAGTGCCTTCTTCGATAAGGGCGATTGTTCCGTGTTTTAATTCCCCTGCGGCAAAGCTTTCTGTTTGCACGTATGAGATTTCTTTAATTTCAACGCTGCTTCCATCGCTACATAGTAGTCTAAGTGACGACCAATGTAGAAAGCATTGCGAGTTTCTAATAAGCGCTCTTTGACTAAGTCTTGAACGGCTTGTTTGTCTGATAATACGCTCTCGATTGAAGCGGCAACGACACCTAAGTCGTGCTTCATGTCGAATGGAGCTTCTAAGCCTTTAGAAGCGCGTAATGCGTCTGCTAAAACAGCCATTACTGCGATTTGTGCAGTGTAAGCTTTTGTTGAAGCTACGGCAATTTCAGGACCTGCATGTAATAGTAAAGTATAGCTTGCTTCACGAGAAAGAGTTGACCCTTTCACGTTTGTGATTGTTAATGATGGGAAGTTTTTGCTCGTTTACTTTTTACCAATGCTTGACGGCTGTCCGCTGTTTCTCCACTTTGTGATAAGAAAATGAAGAATGGTTTTTGTGATAATAATGGTTGGTGGTATGCAAATTCGCTTGCTAAGTGAACTTCTACTGGAATTCCAGCAAGTTGTTCTAACAACGCTTTACCTACCCATCCTGCGTGGTAGCTAGTTCCGCAGGCAATCACGTAAATGCGGTCGCTTGCTAAAAATGCTGTCTTGGATTTCTTTATCGACTTGTAATTGACCATTTTCGTCTTGATAGTTTTTGGATGATTTTACGTAATACAACTGGTTGTTCATCCATTTCTTTCAACATGTAGTGAGGGTAAGCCCTTTTTCTAAATCGTCTGCATCTAATTCTGCAACGAATGGTGCACGTTCTACTGGTTCGCCGTCGATTGTTTCGATTTCTACAGATGTGTCTGTTAAAGTGATTAACTCTTCGTCTTTGATTTCGATGTAACGGTCTGTTTCAGCGATTGTTGCCATTGCATCTGAACAGATCACGTTGAAGCCTTCGCCAACCCCTACTAATAATGGGCTCTTATGTTTTTGCTGCGTAAAGAACGCCTGGTTTTTCGCTATCTAATAAACCGAATGCGAATGATCCGCGGATTTCTTTTTAACGCGCGACGGAACGCTTCTTTTCCCTGATAAGTTTTTCTTTATTTGCAAAGTATTCTACTAAGTTTACGGCAACTTCTGTATCTGTTTGAGATTTGAAATCAACGTCGCTTAAGAATTCTTTTTTTCAATTCGTCATAGTTTTTCGATTACGCCGTTATGCACTAATGTGAAACGACCTGATTGTGATTGGTGAGGGTGAGCGTTGTTTTTCTGTCGCTGGTCCGTGTGTTGCCCAACGAGTATGCCCAATCCCTGCAAATGCTGGAATTTCTTCATCCACTGCATCACGAAGATTTTGAATACGTCCAACACGTTTTTACTAATTGTGTTGATCCATCTTCGTCCATAATAAATAATCCTGCTGAGTCATATCCACGATACTCAAGCTTTTTCTAATCCGTTTAATACTACTGTTTGGATTTTTCCGTGTCCAATACATCCTACGATTCCGCACATAATGTTTAACTCCTTTTATAAGAGGTCCCTTTTAGTCCTCTTTTTATTGTAATTTTGATTATGTTTCTGGTGCTGTTTCAATTTTGTCATTTCCTTGCAAAAAAATGGTTTTGTATGAAACTGTAGACTGCACTACCTTGAGTCATCCGCCGAGTGTTTCGATAAACTCATTCCTCGTCACCTGCTTTTCAAACAGGCCTGGCGCTATCCTTGTCGCTTCCTTCCAAAGCTTTCATAAATTTTCAGAAACATGTACATCATACCCGATGAGCAATCCAAAAAAACAACTAATTTTTCCTTTTTTTCCTAACCTTTTTCCATACCAAAACTTAACGCCACCCCTCCTCAAACCGCACCCTTATTGCATTTCTAGGCATCAATTCAGTAGATACCACTTTGTTGTAAATAATGAAAAGCACATATGACGTCTTTCCCTCCCTGCCTCTCAAAGAGAATACCAGCTTGTCGTTGTTGGTGAAAGGCACACATAATGTTCTTTTCCTTCCTGGCTTAACTATTCAATTCAAAAAAGCTATTAAGAGGCGATTGGCTGTCCTTTCGGATCCTATAGTAGCAGTAATGGGAATACGCATTAAAACGAAAAAGACGGAGTTAGGAATTTATTCCTTACTCCGTCTTTGAGGATTTAAAGGTGAGAGACTACAGGCTCGAGCCGGTGCCCCATTACAGCTACTATAGGAAACATCCGAAAGGATGAAAGCCAATTGTCGGTTAATAGCTTTTTTATCTTTTATGAAATTGAATAGTTTGGTGCTTCTTTAGTAATTTGCACATCATGCGGATGGCTTTCTCTTAGCCCCGCACCACTCATACGCACAAACTGCGTATTCTCGCGAAGCTCTTCTAAATTATGCGCCCCAACATACCCCATACCAGAACGCAATCCGCCAACCATTTGAAAAATAATATCCGCCGCAGAACCTTTGTAGGCAACACGCCCTTCGATTCCTTCTGGCACGCGTTTGTTGGCTTCGTTTTTTGCTTGGAAGTAACGGTCGCCTGAACCATTTTCCATCGCTGCTAGACTTCCCATTCCTCGGTATGTCTTGAAGCGACGTCCTTGGAAGATTTCGAATTCACCTGGAGATTCATCTGTTCCGGCAAGCATGCTTCCTAACATGACCACATGTCCACCTGCTGCGATAGCTTTGGCGATATCTCCTGAGTACTTAATCCCGCCGTCTGCGATGATCGCTTTGCCAAATTCTTTAGCTACGGTTGCGGCATCGTAAATCGCTGTGATTTGCGGAACCCCTACACCAGCAACGACACGTGTTGTACAGATTGAACCAGGTCCGATTCCGACTTTTACAACGTCCACGCCTGTTTCAAATAAGGCACGTGTGCCTTCGCCTGTCGCTACGTTTCCGGCAATCAATGTTGCATCTGGGAATGTTTCGCGAATTTCTTTAATTTTGCGGATTACGCCGGCACTATGTCCATGCGCAGTGTCGATGACAATCGCGTCCGCACCTGCGTCTAGTAATGCTTTAGCACGTTCGAATGTATCTGAAGTAATTCCAACCGCTGCGGCCACGAGTAAACGTCCGTGTTCGTCTTTAGCGGCATTCGGGAATTCAATCACTTTCTCGATGTCTTTAATCGTAATTAAACCAGCGAGGCAGCCGTTGTCGTCTACTAAAGGTAGTTTTTCGATTTTATGTTTTTGAAGAATCGCTTCGGCATCTTTAAGGGATGTGCCGACTGGAGCTGTTACGAGGTCTTCTTTTGTCATCACTTCATCAATTAAAATGGAATAATCTGAGATAAAACGTAAGTCACGGTTTGTCAAAATTCCAACGAGATGACGTGTTTCTAAGTCGTCTACGATTGGAACACCGCTAATACGGTATTTTGCCATGAGGTCTTCGGCATCTTGTACCTTATGGGAAGGTGTTAAGAAAAAGGGATTGATGATAACTCCACTTTCTGAACGTTTTACTTTATGAACTTCTTCTGCTTGTTCTGCAATCGACATGTTTTTATGAATGACGCCTAATCCACCTTGACGCGCAATCGCGATCGCCATGGTTGAATCTGTGACAGTGTCCATACTTGCACTCATTAAAGGAATATTGAGACGAATGTTTTTGGCTAATTGCACGCTTAAATCCACGTCATTTGGCAAGACATGACTCTCCGCTGGAATTAGTAAAACATCATCGAATGTGTATCCTTCTTTTTGAAATTTTGTTTCCCATTTTGACATAGCTCAAACCTCCAGTGATTGAATTTATTAACGAATAATATACCACTTTTAAAAGAAAAAGCAAGCTTTTCTATAGAAAAACCTGTTAATTCATGGAAGTTTCATCTTTCATTGTTCGTTTTTTTAATGAGAGTTTAATTTTTTTCACAAAAATACCCGCTCAAAGCTTCGGAATTATGCTACACTTATAGTGACAAAGAAAGGATGATTCATGTGAAAAAAACAACTCATACCAGCAGTTGCACTAAGCTTCATTCTCCTTGGCTGTTCGAGCAAGAACACTCCCGCTGAAACAACCACGAGTTCAAAGGCGACTACTGTAGAAACAACGAGCACGACAACGTACAACAACGGAAACGACGGTTCAAAGCACAGAAGCTTCTTCTGAAGCGACTTCTGCGACTGAAGCTACTACGCAAGCGCAGGCTGCAAATGGCAACGCTGACCTTTCCCTTGGGATATGACATCATCGTCAATAAAAAAACACGCACTACCATCGACTTACGCGCCCGGCGAAGATCCAACGGCTGGACAACAAGTGCGCACGTTAATTCATCGCATGCAAGAACTCGGCTATCCCGATTAGCGACTCATACAGCGGATATCGTTCCTATGACTATCAAACCGAACTCTATAACAACTATGTAGCCCGTGAAGGACAAAGCGGCCGCAGACACGTACTCTGCCCGTCCAGGATATAGCGAACACCAAACAGGGCTCGCCTTCGATATCCTCGACTCTCACGGAAACCTTCTCGATGGTCCAGAATACAGCGACGCCATCCACTGGCTTCATACACATGCCCACGAGTACGGCTTCATCGTCCGATTCCAACCAGGCAAGGAAGCCATCACAGGTTACCAACCCGAAGCATGGCACTTGCGCTACGTCGGTGACAAAGCCACTGCCATTTACCAATCCGGCTTAAGCTTGGAAGAGTACTTTGGGGTTCCTGGTGGAGGGTATGAATAGCAGGATATGAGGGCGAACGCTCAGGACTGAATCACTGGACTGATATTCCGCAAGGGACTTTGAAAAAGTCGTGCGGACATATCAGGAAGTGGACGTCAGTCCTGTGAGCCCGAGTTCAACTACACGGAGTAATCTCAAAAACAACAAAAGCTACCTTGTTTTTCTACAAGGTAGCTTCTTTTAATATACTTCATAATTTGTAATCAGTTGAAACAAAAAAAGCAAGGTGAATTCACCTTGCTTTTTTTATTATTGAATATACGTCAAACTCTTACCGATAATGAAACGTTGTGGTCACATTATGCAATACCGCTAATAGACTAGGAGAAACAATATCAATCAAACCTAATCCCATTAAGAACGAATTAATACCTACTGTATGTTTTAAATTGGCATCTAATTGGCGATTCAGTTGTTCGGTTATATTTTCCAAAACCTCTAATCCCGTTAATTGTTCATTTAAGAATAAGATATCACTGGCTTGACGAGCAATATCTGAAGCACCTGCCATAACAATACCTACATTTGCAAGAGAGAGTGCAGCAGAATCATTAATTCCGTCTCCAATCATTAAAACATGATGACCTTCCTCTTGAAGCTGCTCAATTACTTGATGCTTTTGTTCTGGCTTCACTTGTGTATAAACTCTGTCAAATGGAATCAGCGAGCAAATTGTTTCTGTACGTTTTTGTGTATCCCCTGTAAGAAGTACAATCTGTTTTTCCTTTTTTTCTTTTAACTCTTTCAATAATGCAATCGCTTCTCCTCTTAACGGAGTATCAATAAGGAAAATGGCAATTAATTTTCCGTCATAACTTAAATAAAGTAAGTTGTATTTTTGGCTATATTCTTCAATCACTGCTTTTTGCTCATTGGAAATAATCGTCTTCTCGTCTTCTAATAATTCCAAACTTCCGATGACGACTCTTTTTCCATCAATCGATGATACGATTCCTTTTTGAAGCTACGTGAGTTAATTTCCCATGCATTTCCTCATGTTCAATCCCCTCATCTTCTGCCTTCTTAACAACAGCCGTCGCAATCGGGTGGTAAAAATGTTCCTCCAAACAAGCTGCAATTCGTAAAACTTCCTCATCATCATATCCTTCATACGCAATAATTCGTTGAATTTTTTTGGAACTCCAGTTGTCAATGTTCCTGTTTTATCAAAAAAACAAAAGTATCAACTTGTGCATATTCATCTAAAGAATTAGATCCTTTAATGACAATTCCCTGATTAGAAGCTGCTTTAATGGCTGTTAAATAAGTTGCTGGTGAAGATAATTTTTAACGCACATGAATAATCCACTAATAGGAAAGTAAGTGCTTTAGAGACTGAGCGTGTGAATAAATACGTCAGCGCCATCCCGATGAAATTATATTTCACTAATCCGTCAGCTTTTTTTCCATTAATTGCTTTTTGCTGTTTCGATTGATGAAATTCACTCGATTTAATCAGCTGAACAATTTGCTGCAAGCGTAAGTTTTGTTGCTTATTCGTCACTTCTACTAGTAGCTCGCCATGCTCTACAACTGTATTAGCGTAGACCATATCCCCAATCTTCTTAGAGACAGGGAAAGACTCACCTGTTAATGAACTTTCATTTAAGTAGCCTCTTCCATTGACAACTCTTCCGTCAAAGTAAATTTCTTGACCTTCCGTAGCAACGAAAACATCTCCTACTTCAACATGATTGCTCATTTTTTTGAAGCGCTCGCCTTCTTTTTCAATCCATATTTCATAAATATTATTTGTTAAGTTCTTTTCGAGCTCTTCAATCGATTTCTTTTGGGACCAGTCATCTAAATCGTCTCCTAAATTTAATAGGAACATAATCATATCTGCAGTCTTATGATCTCCCATCGCCATAGAAGTTGATATCGCCACAAAATCGAGTAAACTCATAGAAAGTTTTTTCTCACAAATTGATTGGAAAGCAGCCTTTCCAAATTTCACCATTTTTAGAAGTATCCATCCCATACGAATAGGTGTGGGAAGAAAGGCTTTTGAAAGCATTCTTCTATAGAGATGCATTGAAATAATATCATATGGTGAAGAAGCTACTAGCCACTGGACTTCTTTTTGTTTTTTTCAATTACGTTCTCCATTTGAATCAAAGATAAAAAAACCTTTGAACTTGTTGAACTTTCCCTTGAGTAAAATAAACTCCTACATGTTTTTAAATCTTTATAAAAGTGCAGTTTTTTTCAATACCTGGGACTGTGCAAGCTAGTTCCTCTAAATACATTTGGACTGAATGCGGACATGTAAAAGGGAGTTCTAAACGTACTCTAGAGTTTGATTGATGTTTAATAATAAACTTCATTATTTTTTTCACTAGTTTCTACTACTAATTCTGCACTTTTTTTCTTCAGCATATAAGTCTTTTGCTTCTTCTAAGACATCATCTGCATGTTGTTTTTACAGTAGAAACAGTTGCGTCAATACCATCTTTTAATTTATAAGAAGTAGCGACCGCTTTAGCATATACATGCTTTGCGTCTTTGCTCGCTAATAGTTTTTAATCCTAACGATCCAAATAAAACGCCTCCCGCAAAAACACTTGATTTTTTTAGCAAATTTTTCCTAAACTAATAAGTTCTTTAATCATTATGATTACCTCCATTTTTTTCTAATTAGAATTATTCAATTCTTATTATAGTATACAGATTTAAACTCCGACTTTCAACAATGAAAAAAACTTAAGATTCTCTTGCTCTCTTTGCCTTTCTAACTAAAAGCTACCTTGTTTTTCTACAAGGTAGCTTATTTTTTCTCTAACCAAAAGAATGCCTGTGGTAATTTTTCCTCAGCATTTCCAATAAAACATTTTCCATGTGCAAATAGAACATTGACAGGATTCCACGCTTTTTATTTGTTGATAACACTTTTGAGCTGTTTCCTTATTAAAAAGAATGTCATTCTTAAATCTCTTGGAGTATGCCCTTTTTGGATATGTATTATCCCCGATTTTTAAACAAGAAACGATGCAAACATGAACACTCTTCTCCAACTTCAATATTCTCAATTAAGTCCGTTAGAATTAACGTTTTACTCTTTTTGTGGAAAAATACTGACTCTTCTATAACGGCACTTCCTTCAAACGGAAGATAATCAATTTCATCTAGCCAACTAATGTCGATTGTTTTATCTAATATTGTATAACTTTGGATAGATGAAGAGTTGTCAAAAATTTTCTCCAATCCTTTTGTCGCCCAAAGTTTCGCATCCGGATAGGCTTGACTCCACTCTTCCATATATACGTAATGCAATTTATTTGGAGCAACTATATGCTTCACATGACCTAGCTCATCAATTTCACTTCGCAACTGCGGTGTTAAATGAATAGGAGAATGAATCCATAAGTCATTATTTCCCAATCGCACCACTGTCATTCGAGTGCTAAATGGTACTTGAGTAATTTTAAAATTCATCTCTACAATTTCACCATCAACAATCCAGATACCCTCATCTATAGTCTTCAATGTATATAATGGCTCATATAATTTCACTGAACATTTCATATAAATTCACCAATTTTTATAGACTAATACACTTCATAATTTGTAATCAGCGGGGAGTTTTTCTTTAGAAGTTTTTGGAGACGTTTATGGTATTGCGCAGGGAAGACCATATTTTTGGCACGCAACGCTCTTTCACGCAACACTTTTGCCACGTGATCCGCGAAGCTAAGACAGTTTCTCGTCCAACCATTATAGGTCATGAACTTCGAACGATTGAATTTATAGAACACGGTATCCATCTGTTGTGCCATGAAATACACATACATCTCTTCAAAGCGGTCAAAGGTCGGATTATAGTACACCGCCTCGCTCGTTGGTTGCCACTGTGTTGTCGGCTCTAAAATCTTATTCAAGTACGCATGAATGGCATCCATCTGCTCATCCGTCACATCAATCGTATAAATATGCAACGCTTTTTGGTAGTGGTTTTTACAAAAGAGCATATACTCTTCGCGCGGCGCTTTAATCAGAACGCCTTCAGCAATCCAGCCGCCGAGCTTCAAGTCGCGCTCATCGTAGTTCCCATAAGAATAGACGTAGCCATCGATACATAAATCCACATGCCCAAGAGGTCCATTCCCACGCTCAGCCACATGCACAAAAATCTCGAAACGACTCTTCGCAAGCGGCGGATATGGAATCGGATAAGGGACAAATGGGTCCGGCATATTTACTTTCGGAAATGAGCGTAGTACTTTTCGTACAACCTTCTCCATTAATTTCTTCTCTGCCATCACAAACTCCTCACACTGTCAATAGGCTTATTGTAGCACAAATTTACATTGCATTCAGTTACTTTTTTTAGAAAAAAAGTACTTTCTTAATAAAATTTCATATTTTTTTATATTGAACAGGTATTTTTTTAATTCAGCAGTACAGGTAAAATATAATGAGCGAAAAAAAGTAGTAGGAATATTAAACGATAAAAATTATAAACCTTTTAAATCTCGATCCTGATTTGGAAGGAAAAGAAATTTTTCTTTCTTCTAAACGGAAAAAGCATATGAAAAAAACATAAAAGAGAATTTTTTTGGATTTTGAAAAGAGTTTCAATGAAATAAATCTGGTTATTAACGAGCCTAACTACGTTGGTTTACACCCAGATGGTCAATCAATTCAGTTCATTAAAGTGACAAACGAAAAATGTTCTGTTAGCTGTTAAATTAGATAAAGATCTAGACGTAAGAACAATGTACGTTATTACCGATAATAAACTGCAAAAACTATTTGAATAGTGGACGAATTAAAAAGTTTTTAAGTATAATATATTTACAAAAGAACATTGAGGATAGAACAGGCAGCTATCGCACCCTTGTGGTCTGAAAAGAGATGTGGAAAGGTCACTCCACCAATGTTCACTTTGATAAAAGCGGTCTTCGGACTGCTTTTTTTATTTTATACAACAAAAAAACCTCCCGTCAGAAACGGGAGGAAAAAAAGGATAGAGTTTTATTTACTTGGGAGTAAATAATTCTTATTTGGGAATACAATTACTATAACCAAGTTTTTATGAAGAAATTGTGATGTTTAATCCCAATTTTCTAGAAATTTAATACCCCAAAGATGCATGCATACCGGCAACGTAACCCGTTACAAAGGCTGCGGTGATATTGTACCCACCAGTGTACCCGTGGATGTCTAACAGCTCTCCGCAGAAATACAGTCCTTGGGTTAATTTCGACTCTAAAGTTTTTCGGGTTCACTTCTTTCAAATGAACGCCTCCACCTGTCACAAATCCCTTCTCAATCGGCAATGAGCCATTGACGGTAAAGCGGAAATTCGTAAGGGCTTCTTTAATCTGTGCCCAGTTGGCGTCGCTTAGACGATTGACCGCCGTTTGGTCACTAATCCCCACTTTTTCTAGTAAAAAAATTCTACATATCGTTCAGGAAGTAACCCTTTTAAGTGGTTTTTTTAATGGATTTTTAGAGGTGCATCCTCCACAAACGAACGAAACTGTGCATCGAGTTCGGCATCGCTCATGTCAGGCAAAGCATTCAGACTCATCACGACGTCCTTCTTGCCTTCTTTCTCCTGCACTTGATGCACGAAGCTTGAACAACGTAAGACGGCTGGACCGCTCACTCCAAAATGCGTGAAAATCATATCCATCTGATGCGTCACAACAGGCTTTCCTTTGCCATTTAAGACACTAAGCGCCACATTGCGAAGCGACAACGCACGAAGCTCGCCATTCTTGATGAACTCCTCGCCACTCGTTAGCGGAACTTCTGTGGCAAAAAGCGGTGTAATCGTATGTCCAGCTACTTTCGCGATACCATATCCGTCTCCTGTCGAACCCGTCTTCGGATAAGATTTCCCACCAGTTGCTAGGATTACCGCATCAGCTTCGAGTTTCTCGCCATTATCCAGCTCCACCACTCGCACGGCTCCATCGCTCAAACGAATCGTCTTCACTTTCACATTCGTACGTACTTGCACGCCTAATTTCTTAATCTCCTGAATAAATGTCTCCAGAATCGTCTTAGCCGAATCTGTCACCGGGAACATACGCCCGTGATCTTCTTCCTTTAATCGCACGCCGCGACTCTCGAAGAACTGAATAATATCCTGATTATCAAATTGAGAAAAGGCACTATATAAGAAGCGTCCATTTCCCGGAATATGCTTCACGATTTCTTCTGGGGTACGACGGTTCGTCACATTACAACGTGTTCCTCCCGTGTGTAATAACTTCTTCCCAAGGGTCGGATTCTTCTCTAGCAAAACGACTTCTGCGCCATGCATCGCCGCACTGACCGATGCCATCAATCCGCTCGTTCCTCCACCAATAACAATAACTTTCATACTTGCCTCCAATTTTCTTTGTCCCAATCATTATAAAGCATGCAAAATAAAAAAGCCTAGAGAAACTCTCTAAGCTTAAAGTTATCTATCACTCTTTAAAGTTTTTCGCGCATAGGAAGTAAGAAACGCCTGAAAGAACCGACAAACATCCACCCATAAGCAGCGGGCCAAAATACATTTCTAAGCCTCTACTGAAACTACTGATGATTTTTATAACGACTGCGTTGATCGCCTCTAAACCGGGAACTGTTGCTAGTAGTGTGAGTACTACCGGAATAAGCAGTACTGCCCCTGCTAAAACAAACAAGTTTGAGACCTTGTTAGGAACTCGCTCGTCGTCTTTATAGTAAAGTGCACTTTTTATAGCGACAAGTAATACGAGAGGATTCAATATCCACATACCATATTGAACGGTATTCTGTATCGAATCACTTTTTGCAATCGCCGCAAAAGTTAACAGAAATGGTGATATGGCTGAAAAACCACCACCAATAAGCCCTACCAAAGCACTAATCATTGCCCATTTTCTATCTTTCATCAACTATAATCCTCTTTTCATCGGTTTTACCGATTTTTCTATACCCTATATTCCACCATTATTCTTCAAAGTTTTTCAAGCAGACCGCATACCCAATGCCGCTCAAAATCGATAGAAGGGCGACAAATACTAACACTAGAAATAAGAGAGAGAAGGCATCCTGTACAGCAGGAATAGCACTAAACAACCAATATAATAAGTCATTTAAGAAGGGAATACGGCCTACAATAAAAATGAAGATTGGAGTACAGCCGATAGCCCCTGATAAGACAAACGTATTAGCTACGAATGTAGAAACTCTATCATCGCCTTTATAGTAAAGCTTACTCTTCAAAGCCACACAGAAAATCGCCACATACGTACACAACATTAGAATTGCTATGAAACCCATCGCCGATCCGTTTGCTCCAATACCTGCAGCGAGTAATACCAAGGGAGACACCATTAAAAATGCCCCTCCAATAATGCCCACATACGCACTCCAGATTGCCCATTTTTTACTTTGCATATTTTCTTCTCCTTAAAGTTTTTAGTCTCAAATCCCCTTAATAAAAGCCACCTGCTAACTTTGTTTCTCTCTATTCTTTAAAATTTTTCAGAGAAGAAGCGTAACCGAGTCCACTAATAATCGAGAGCACCCCAACAACTACGATAGGCGGAAAGAGAATGAGAAAAATATCTACCTCTTCCTCAACCAAATCAAAGAATTGAAGTACAGCTCGATCTAAGAAGAGAACTTTACTGAGTATCACGATAAGAATTGGGGCACACCCTAAAATCCCTGCCAGTAAAAACAAGTTCGAGGCCCACTTCTTAACTCGGGAATCTCCTTTATAATAAATAGCACTTTTAAGAGCGACGACGAAGATTGTCACATAAGTAGCCACTATCAATAGGGCTGCTATCGTAAATAAGAACCCATCTGCTCCGAGCCCTGCAGCAAATAGTACTACAGTAGCCACTAGCAAAAGCGCTCCTCCCTTAATGCCGACATTAGCACATCGTACCGCCCATGTTAAATCTTCCATCTTACACCTCTTTCTTAGTCCAACTCTTTAAATTTCCTTAGACAAATCGCATAATAAATGCCCCAGACCACGGATAAAATCGATGACAGAAACATTAGACCAAGTACACGTTCAAAGCCCTCACTTCCGTCGAATAACGCGTCCATTATCCAATCAACGAGTCCGCTAAACATTGGAATATTTACCAAAGCAAGCAGTAACGTGACAACGAACCCTACTCCGCTTGAGGCCACAAATAAATTGGCACCCACCTGATTCACACGTTCATCCTCTTTATAATAGTGCGCACTTTTCAACGCTACGAAAAAAATAATTCCAAATGTCGTCACTAATAACGCAAGGGCCACCATCGCTCCATCACGACTGGCGCCAATTCCGGCCGCCAATAACACCAATGCGAAAAAGAGCGCTAAAGGCCCACCTAGAACCCCCACAAACGCACTGATTTTGGCCCATCTTTTATCTTTCATCTTCTCAACTCCTCTAACGGTCAAATCGATTTAACGAAATTAAATATCCAGCTCCAGAAATCAATCCCAATAGTCCAGAAACTCCGCCCGTGATAATGAGAACGGATCCCATTCCACCGATTTGAAGTGTCACATCATTGATGCCTGTTAATCCTGGAATATAGGAAACGAGAACCGGCAGCGTCGCAATAACTCCTAAACTGGCTGCCAGTAAAAAGATTTTTGTAATCCAATACGGAACTTCACCCGTCTTTTTATAATAGCGATGACTAATTCTAGCGACAATAAACATCACCCAAATAAACGCAACGAGATAAATAAACATCATCTGCGTTTGGTGCAGAATCTGAAGTGTGTCTTCTGAGGGTGCGGTAAATGGAAAAACAATACTAAAAATGACAATCGAAAAAATATTCGGCAAGATATAAGACGGCGCCACAAAGATGAGTCCACCCCATACAATTCCTAGTATTCCGCTTAACAGCGCCCATATTTTTGATTTTTTTGGTTGTTCTACAGCCTGCACTCACAACGCCTCTTTTCTTCTTGTTTCCCTTATTTTATCACAACTACTCATGTCTCTTTTTCCGAAAATTCTTTAACGAAATGAGATAGCCGATTCCTGAAATAACCGATAAAATGGCTGACCCCGTAAACATAAAGAATACTGGAAGTTTTAACACCCCTGTTATCTGCAGTTGATAAATGGTATTTCTAAGAAATGGTACTGCTACTAGATTATAAGGAAGGGTTGAAACGACTCCAAGGATGCTAGCAACAACAAGCAGAGTCGAAATCCAGCGAGGAACCAGACGGTCGCCTCGATAATAGCGTTTTGCATAAATAGAAATGATTAGCAGTATCCAAACAACAATCGAAATGATGGCTAATGCAGTGTATGCTCCTTGAAGGACTTCCGCAAATTCTTTGACATTAGGTGTAAATGAAAAGAATAAAATAAACATTACTCCCCAGAAAGTTTGAGGTAGAAAACAGAACGGTACCACTACGAATAGTAGTCCCCAACTAATTCCTAGTATTCCGCTTAACAGCGCCCATAGTTTTGATTTTTTTGGTTGTTCTACAGCCTGCACTCACAACGCCTCTTTTCTTCTTATTTCCCTTATTTTATCACAACCGCTTGCACCTTAGAAGAAATCCCCAACAAAAAACACCTGCGCCAGATGACGCAAGTGCTCGATTCATTTATCCTTTTACAGCAATCGCTTGGATTTCCACAAGAGCATTCTTTGGTAAGGCCGCTGCTTGGAATGCCATGCGCGCTGGATACGGAGCCGCAAAATACTCTCCATATACTTCATTCATGTTCGCAAAGTCGTTGATGTCCGCTAGTAGCACGGTTGTCGATACGACCGCGTCCATTCCAACCCCTGCGCTTTCTAAAATCGCACGGATATTTTTCAATGATTGATGCGTTTGGCTAGCGATATCACTTCCTGCGAACTCCCCTGTTTCAGGAACGATTGGCAACTGTCCAGAGACGACAATCGTTTCTCCTGTGTAGGCTACTCCTTGCGAGTAAGGCCCGATCGCTTTTGGAGCCTGTTCTGTTTGAATGACTTTCTTTGTCATGGGAATCCTCCTAGTCTAATGATGGCACAGTGTCCACGAATACATATTCTTTCATACGGTCAAATGCTTCAACAAGACGCGCGTACGGCAACGCGAGGTTAATACGGATACAGCCTTCGCCGAAGAACATCTTGCCGTCTTGCCAAGCCACGCCGACATCCCAGCCGCGTTTTTCAAGCTGTTCCAGCGTCAGATTGTGTTTTTTCAAGAACTCGGAACAGTCGATAAAGAGCATATACGTGCCTTCAGGTTTGGTGACTTCCACGCCGTCAAATTCACGGTGAATAAAGTCGCACGCATAATCCGCATTCTTCTCGATCACTTCACGCAACTCTTCCAGCCACTCGTATCCTTCTTCTTGATACGCCCCGATTAACGCATGCATCGACATCACATTCATCGCGTTATAATGCGGTTTCGACCCTTTTGACTCCACACGGTCTCTTAACGCATCATTGTAAATCACATGATAACTTCCCACGAGCCCTGCTAGGTTAAACGTCTTACTTGGCGCATACATGGCTACTGTACGATTCTTTGCATCTTCTGAAATCGACTGCGTTGGGATATGCTTATGGCCTTTAAAAAAAATGTCCGACCAAATTTCATCCGACACGACAATCACATCGTACTTACGGTAAATCTCCATCGCGCGTTCAATTTCTTCTTTCTCCCATACACGACCACTCGGGTTATGCGGTGAACAGAAAATCGCCACATGAATCTTATGCGCTTTGATTTCGTTCCATATCCTCAAAGTCCATACGATAAACGCCCTGTTCATCTTTCACAAGCGGGCTCTGCACGGCCTTCAATCCATTATCGTTTAACGACTGCGTAAAGCCGACATAGGTTGGGCTATGCACTAACACGGCATCCCCTGGCGCAGCATATGATGTTAAAGTCGATACGACTCCCCCAAGTACTCCATTTTCATGACCGATATGCTTGCGCGTTAATCCTGTCACTTGATGGTGGCGCGCATGCCACTGAATAATGCTCTCGTAGTACTCTTTAGAAGGCATGAAGTACCCGAAAATCGGATGTTCCAATCGTTTTTGCATTGCCGAAATCACCGTCGGCACCGTTGAAAAACTCATGTCCGCGATCCACATCGGAATCACATCAAAGCCTTTCTTCGGTCTATCTGGCGACTTCCCTGGAATCAACCCCAGCCCATCCACAGCCAGCGCGTCCATTCCACGTCTGTCATATTCCGTTGTAAAATCAAATTTCATCCGCAAAACCTCCTTGAATCTCCCCACCATTATACACCGTCCCCCGCCTCCACTCAACGCCCGCTGCGAACTCAACTAAACGACATCACGTGATAACTGCGCATCACAAAATAGGTTAAAAAACGAAGTCTCCCTAGGACTCTATAGTATGAACAATAGAGAGATGCAACCGATGTGAATTACTGCCACTAGAAATTTATTTCTAAGTGGCAGTTTGAAGCTCGGTAAGAGCCAAGACGTAGACTTAGCCCGATGCGTGCTTTTCATAAAAAGCGTGATTCCTAGTGAACAGACACACCCTAGGTTTGCGTTGCAAAAAAATCCTTGGACTCTATAGTCATAGAAATAACGAGGCGCATGGGAGCAAGACAGAAGAAACTTGTTTCTTCGTCGTCTTGCCCCCGCAAAGACAAATAGGATTGACCTAGCCTAATAAGGCGAAGGTCAATCCATTTGTCTACTGCGTCTAACTCTATGCAGTTTTTTCATAATGTTCACCAGGCCGGTGCAGTTGTTTCTATCACTTTTTAAATCTTCTTCCCGTTTCTTGCCAAAGATGAAGTGCGGACTCCGCAAAACGACATCACGTGATAACTGCGCATCACAGAATTGGTAAAAAAACGGAGTCCCCCTAGGATTCCATAGTATGAATAATAGAGAGAAGCAACCGATGTGAATTACTGCCACTAAGAAATTTATTTCTAAGTGGCAGTTTGAAGCTCGGTAGGAGCCAAGACGTAGACTTGGCCCGGTGCCTCTATTATCAATACTATGGAGTTATCCTAGGGGGACGTAGTTCCCACTATTTTCTCATCGCTGAAATCACGCGATAGCCTTTTTGTGCGATAAAGTCCGCCACTTCATCGGGCTCAGTCGAATCCACATGAAGCACCACTTGCACCTTCCCATCGCGATGGTACACAGAAATCGTCGAAACGTTCACATTGTTTTCGCGCAATACATTTGAAATTTCTTCCAGAGGACCAGGTTTATCCTCATTAATCTCAATGAATAAACGAGAACCCGGAGTGTTGTATCCAGAAATTTCGATAAACGCATCGAAAATATCTTTGTCGGTAATAATCCCTTCCACGTGTCCACGTGCATCTACGACTGGCAGGACGCCGACTTTTTGTTGACGCATCAGAGACGCCGCTTCTTCTAATAATGTATGAGCCTTCACTGTTAAGACTTGCTTTTGCATAATTTCGCTTGCAGCCGTCTTGTTTAATAAGTAGTTCAACTCATGCATCGATAGGCTTGTCGCCATTGAAGGTGAGTGCCCAGCCACTAGTTCCTCTGTGAGTAAGCCGACTAATTTCCCATCTTCCACAACTGGCAAACGGTGAATGTCATGCTCCTTCATTAAGTCTAAAGCTTTCATAACCGTTGTTTCAGGCGTTACTGTAATAACGTTGGTTGACATATAATCTTTAACTTCCATGATTACCCTCCTAGATATGCTTTCTGAATTTCATCACTTTCTAACAACTCTTGTCCTGTACCGCTAAGGACCACTGATCCAGTTTCTAATACATACGCACGATTTGAAATTGACAATGCCATTTTCGCATTTTGCTCGATTAGTAAAACTGTTGTCCCTGTCTTTTGGATTTCTTGAATGATTTTGAAAATCTCGCGGATGAAGATTGGCGCTAACCCCATTGAAGGTTCGTCCAACAATAATAGTTTTGGACGGCTCATTAACGCGCGGCCCATCGCTAACATTTGTTGTTCCCCACCAGAGAGCGTTTGTGCATCTTGGTCTTTACGCTCTTTCAAGATTGGGAAACGCTCGAAGACAGCTTCCATATCTTTGAATTTCTTCTTTATCCTTGCGTAAAAATGCCCCTAGTTCAAGGTTTTCTTTGACCGTTAATCCTGGGAATACGTGACGTCCTTCTGGCACATGCACGAGTCCTTTCTCAACGATTTTCTTCGCAGATGTTGAAGCGATGTTCTCACCCAAGTATAGGATTTCGCCTTCTGAAGGATGGATAAGTCCTGATAAAGTCTTCAAGATGGTTGACTTTCCGGCACCGTTTGCCCCGATAAGAGACACGATTTCCCCTTCATTAACTGTAAAATCTACATTACGTACGGCTTGAATCATTCCGTAATGAACTGATAAATTTTTAACTTCTAACATCTACTCACCTCCTAAGTACGCTTTAATAACTGCAGGATTTTGTTTAATTTCTTCTGGAGTTCCTTCTGCAAGAAGTCTTCCATATTCCAACACGTAAATGCGTTGGCAGATTTTCATAACAAGCGACATATCGTGCTCGATTAACACGACTGTTAAATCGAACTCGGCTTGAATTTTAGCAATCAATTCTGTTAATTGAGCTGTTTCCTGCGGGTTCATCCCTGCTGCAGGCTCATCTAAGAATAAGATTTTTGGTTTTGTTGCTAAGGCACGAACGATTTCTAGTTCACGTTGTTGCCCGTATGCTAAGTTTTTCGCCTTTTCATCTTTAAGTGTATCCAAGTTGAAAATCTTTAGCAATTCAACCGCTTCTTCGCGCATTTTTTCTTCTGTATCATAGTATTTTTTCGTACGGAATAATGTTGAGAACAATGAATCGCTCGAGTGCGCGTGCATGGCAATCATTACATTTTCTAGTACGGATAAATCTTTAAACAAGCGAATATTTTGGAAGGTACGCGCCATCCCTAGGCTTGTACGCTTGTATGGCGGAAGTCCGTTTAAGTTTTTCAACTGTCCGTCTACTTCTAAGCTAACCGTTCCTTCTGTTGGCTCATAAACTCCTGTTAACAAGTTGAAGAAAGTCGTTTTTCCAGCTCCGTTTGGCCCGATAAGCCCGATTAACTCGCCTTTATTTACTTTCATCGAAACATTAGAAACAGCAGAAAGTCCGCCAAAGTTTTTTGTTAGTCCATTAACTTCTAATAACATTACTTCCCACTCTCCTTTGTTTCTTTCTTCTTAGAAAACTTCAAGTCTCCTAGTTTGAATTCCCAAGTCCCAAGCAATCCACCTGGACGGAAAATCATAATTAAGATTAACGCTACCGCATAGATGATCATACGTAATTGTCCAAATGGTTGTAGGACAAGATTGATGATTCCAAGTAATACGGCTGCCACGAATGAACCTGTGAAGCTTCCGATACCACCGAATACCACGATGATTAACACTTCGATTGATTTCATGAACGTGAAGTCACTTGGTGTTACCGCTCCAAGCGTTGTAGCAGAAAGCGTTCCGCCGATACTTGCAGTAGCTGCTCCTAATACGAACGCTAAGATTTTATATTTTGTGACTTGAACCCCCATCGATTCCGCAGCGATTTCGTCTTGTAAGACCGCATAAGTGGCACGACCTGCACTACTGAATGTGTAGTTCAAGATTAAGATAGTTGTTAATACAAGAGCGATATACGTAATCGTCCATGTGTTTGTTAAAGGCACCCCGCTGATACCAGCAGCACCATTTGTAATTTTCATGTTTGTCACAGCTACACGGATGATTTCCGCAACCCCTAGAGTCGCAATCGCTAGGTAGTCCCCTTTTAAACGAAGCGTTGGTAATCCAACAAGGAACGCGACGATAACAGAGATGACTACTCCGACTGCCATCCCAGCAAATAGGCCAGGAAGACCATTCATCATTTTCCCAAGAATCGCACCGCTATAAGAACCAATCGCGATAAATCCGGCATGCCCTAGTGAGAACTGACCAGCAACCCCAAGAATAAGGTTCAATCCAACCGCGTAGATAATATTGATCATGATATTAATGAAGGTACTTTCGTAGTAGAAGTTAATGACTCCTGTTTGTACAAGTACGAAAAGAAGAGCGTACATTCCTAATGCGAACAGCGTCCAACGAATATTCTTTTTATGAAATCTTTGCATCTTCTTCACCTACACTTTCTCTCTGACATTTTTACCAAACAATCCAGCTGGTAACACGATTAAAATAATGAATAATAGGAAGTAAACGACTCCGTCACGGTATGGTGAGTAACCGAAGAAGCTTACCATTGTTTCTAGTAGACCGATGAGGTAACCACCGACCATGGCCCCAGGAATACTACCGATACCACCAAGTACGGCCGCAACGAAGGCTTTTAGTCCGACTGTAATCCCCATTGTTGTTGAAATGGTATTGTAGTACACCCCAACAAGGACACCGGCAATCCCGGCTAGCGCTGAACCGAGCGCGAATGTAAAGGAAATCACTCCGTCTACGTCAATCCCCATCAGTTGAGCTGCTTGCTCATCAACGGCAACTGCACGCATGGCTTTCCCCATTTTTGTATAACGAACGATAAATTGTAATAACGCCATTAAGACAACGGTCACTCCGAAAATCAAAATTTGTTTTCCGTTGACTGAAACGTCTCCGAATAATGTGATCGTTTCAGTTCCGAAGTCTGAAGGAAACGGACGAGATTCCGCTCCAAAGAAATAACTCATTGCATTTTCTAATAGGTATGACACCCCGATAGCCGTAATCAACGCGGCTACACGAGTCGAATTACGAAGCGGCTTGTAGGCCACACGTTCAATCACAACCCCTAAGACCGCACAGGCAACCATCGCTACCAAGAGCGCTACGAATACATTCATCTTCAAGACCATTACGGCAAAATATCCAATGAACGCCCCCATCATGTACACATCACCATGTGCGAAGTTAATGAGCTTAATTGTCCCATAAACCATGGTATATCCAAGCGCAATCAACGCGTAAATACTTCCGACTGCAAGCCCGTTTACCAATTGTTGCATTAACAACTCCATATATTTTCTCCTTTCAAATCTATCCTTATCTAGCGGAAAAGAGAGGCGGAAGTCCCCTTCGTGCCTCTCTTAAAAAATACTGTTAAAACTTAATTAGTCAGCTGAGTACTCTTGAGCACTTACTTCTTGTCCGTTTTGGAACTCGATGACTACTGCTGATTTCACTGGTGTGTGGTCAGGACCCATTGAGAATGTACCAGTTACACCATCGAAGTCTTTTTGTTGCTGCTAAAGCTTTTTGTGATTGCTTGAGGATCAGTTGAGCCCAGCAGTTTCGATAGCTTTCATTAACAATTGAGTTGCATCATAACTTAAAGCGGCGAAAGTATCTGGGTTTGTACCATATTTTTCTTTGTACGCTTTAACGAACGCTTGAACGTCTGCATCATCACTTAATGTTGAGAAGTGTGAAGTGTAGTAAACGTTAGAAAGGTTTGAGCTGTTACCTGCTAATGCTGCTAACTTGTCACTTGAAAGTCCGTCACCACCAACGATTGGTTGAGTGATACCCATTTCACGTGCTTGTTTGATGATTAGACCAACTTCTTCGTAGTAACCAGGAACATATAATACATCGAAGTCTTTAGATTTCAATGTTGTTAACACTGCTTGGAAGTCTGTGTCTTTTTGATTGGTAGTATTCACGAGTTACAACTGTTCCACCGATTTTACTGTCAGTGTAAGTTTTTTCAAAGGCATCTGCTAACCCTTTAGAGTAGTCATTACCTGTATCTTGTAAGATGGCTACTTTAGCATTTCCGAATTTCTTGTGTACGAAGTTCGCTCCTACAACCCCTTGGTAGCTGTCAGAGAAACATACACGGTAGATGTATTCATATACTGAAGATGCATCTTCTGGATTTTTCAATGTCACGCCATCTCCTGTTGTTGCTGGGAAGACTGTTGGGATTTTTGCTTGTTCATTTACTGGGATTGATACTGAAGCATCTCCTGTTGTTGCTGGTCCGACTACGCCGACCACTTTTTCAGAAGCTAATTTCTTTGCTACTGAAGCTACTTCTGTTTTGTCTGATTTGTTATCGTATGAAACGTATTTTAATTCCTTATCTAATAACTTCCCTTTTTGTTCAACTGCTAATTGAGCACCGTTGTTCATAGAAGAACCGTAAGTCGCTACGTTCCCTGTTAACTCGAAGTTCCCTCCGATTTTGACTGTATTACTATCTGCTGCGTTTCCACAACCTGCTAAAATTGCTGCAACCACAGCGCCTAATGTGAATTTCTTTAATTTCATAAGATCCCTCTTTTCATGGATGAATTTTTCAACTTGAGAGTAGTATATAATATTCTGACAATTCATGCAATAGAAATCTATAATTTTTTTGAAAAAAATATTTTTGTTTACATTTTTATCGTTTTTCACTTTCAAGATTCTTAGAACTATTTTCATTTTTTTCTAGTTAGAAATAAGTATTATTTACACCTAAAAGTGTGATATATTGTATTTTTAGCAATTTAGTGTGTGACACAACTAACAAGAAAAGGGAGAAAGAAATGAGAGCATTACTTTCAAAAAAATCAAAACCGACAAATCGATATTGTCGACTATTTAGTTCAAGCAAACGGCTGGGTTCATATCGACGAACTCGCAAAAACTTTTTAAAGTCTCTACTCGTGCCATCAAAATCGACCTCGCATTTTTACGCGATAAAAATTGATGGACTCGACATCCTCTTCTCAACGAATGGGGTTCGTATCGAATTACCAGAGAATTTAAGTACCGAAGTCGTCTATCCTTATTATTATTCACATTCTATTTGCTACGAAATTCTAGAACAATTATTCTTACACGAAGAAACCACTGTTACAGAAATGACACAAAAAAACTGTTCATTACGACTTCAACATTGAATCGTTACATTCAAAAAAAATCAATAATAGTTTAAAGAAAAAAATTCGATTTCCAAATCTCGAAGAAAAAAACTTGCAATTCATTGGAAACGAACAAGACATTCGCTTCTTCTTCGTTCAATACTTTGCTGAAAAAAACTGGCTTCTTCGAATGGCCATTCGACTTTGTAGACGAAGCTTCTCTAGAAAAAAATTCTAGTAGACCTCTTCAAGTCTTCGAACTTCCCGCAAAGCTTTGAAGGATACCGTGTCTTCAAGATGATTTTTTTACGGTTAACTTCTTCCGATCTTATCAAGGGCATTTCGTACAAAACTTCGAAAGCAAAGATAAATTCTATGATTACTACAATCAATTAGACGGCCTAGACGAAATCGTGAGAGCAATTCGCCAAAAGAAACAGGAATCATGGTCACTCCAGAAATCCTGGAACAATCATTCTCCATTTTCTTACAACCGCACTTCTTCCTAACCGTTGAAGAATTCTCAGCTGCTCGTCAGGAAAAAAAGTTCGTGACCGCCTATCCTTCGATACATTAGTGACGAACATCCAAAGTCTTGAAAAAAACGCTACGACTTGAAATGCGAAAACTATGATTTACTATTGTGGCACTTACACAACACGTCTCAATTAGAACGTATCGAAGTGCACTCAGACTTTATCTTATTCGATAAGAAGAAACCATTGATGAACTTCTTCAAATCGCTCTCACCTGAGTTCTACAATGATGTTGCAGCACTTCTTGAGGAGTACCAACAAGAAATCAAGAACGTGAAGCGTCAACGAAATATTTCGCACTTGATTTACACGTTCTACACGCACTGGGAAGGTCTTGTTGCTCAGTTGCAAGCTAAACAAGAGAAAATCAAGGTGTTGATCTTAAACGATTTCGACGAATACTATCCAAAATTCTTGGCATCGTATTTAGAACACAACGCGGCAAACCGCTTCGAGTATCATACGTATGACCAGCTTGAAATTTCGCTAGATATTCTAGAAAAATCTGATTATAAGATTATTTTGAGTAACTTTGCTCTTCCTGAAATCAAAGGGAAAACGGTGATTTGCTCGCATGATTTGAGTATGATTGATCTTGTCAACGAGTTGAATAAACAATAGAAAGATGCCCCTGCAATGCAGGGGCATCTTTCTGTTGCATAGCGCTTCTTTAAAAAAAACAAAACTTGCGTTTTTTCTTACAATCCCTTTTGAACTGTTGCGGTTCATTTTATAACTACTGCAATGGGGCAACGGATTGAGCCTATCGTCTCAATTCCTACCAAGCTTTAAACTGACTCTACGGGTTTCACCCTAGAGTCAGTAATTCACATTGGTTGCTATCCCCCATTGCTGTTGTTATAAAACCGCAACGTTCTTTGGGATTGTAAGAAAATGAGATTTTTTTGCAAAAAAGTGAAGTGCGAGAAAGCGCGCTGTGATGAGGTTTTGGTGAAAAACGGAGAAATTGGGTTTGTGCAGGTGTTGGAGGTATATTGCTTAGAAATGTGATAATATCGGTCTTTTTTTGAAGAGGCAAACGCTCCTGACGTAACTTGCCCAAAATTCACTTATAAGTGAATTTTGGGCAACGAGGTCTCGAGTATAAAAAAATTGCTTGGAGAATGCTCTCCAAGCAATTTCTAATCCAATTATTTAACTTCTGTATAACCGATTGATTCTAATTTTTTTGAGTTGCTGTAGAAAAGTCCGCATACGTTGTTGAAATGACACGTGCGTCTTTAAGTTCCATCTTGCCCTCTTCATTCGTTATAAGATTTGTAAACCCAACCGCATACACGTTTTTTTGAATCCAAAGCTAGATTCCACTTGAAGCGTCATTACTAAGTTCCCATTACCGCGAACAATCTCATCCCCATACGAATATGAATTATCAACATTATTCGCTAGACCACGATAATAAGTTTTTATCAAACGTTATCTTATCATTTCCGCTAAATTTCTTATTCACTTCTTCTTTTTAGTTTTGCAATAATTTCGTCTTTGTTCTTAGCGTCATCAAGTTTTTTTCAGCAACTGTCTTCAATCCTTTAACAGGAAGTGTGAAGCTTCCGTCGCCTTCTAATACATAACCTCTGTCTTCTAATAAGTTAGCGAAATTACCGTCTAACACGATTTTGGCATCTTTTCCATTTTCTAATTTACCATTGTTTTCAACTTTGAAACGTAAGAATGACAATTTAGAATCTGTCACATGAACTTCTGCACGGCCACCTTTGTTAAAGCCTTCCACTTCTAATGAAGTGATTTTCGCTAATTCTTCAGCCGTTAATTTCTTCGCTTCTTTTAATCCGCTAACTTTCACTTTTGTTTCTTTTGGAAGGTTAAAGTATTTTTCAGCATCTTTATCTGAAGAGAATGTGAAAGTAATTTCGTCGTTATTTGACAAGCCATCTGTTTTACTTGGAGTTGCTTTCACTTTTGTTGCAGCATTACGAACTTCTGCTTCTGTTTTCGCATCTGCTTTAGGGTTTGCTACTAAGAACTCTTTTACTAACTCTTGAGTATCTACTTGATATACAAGTTCCCCTTTTGTATCTAACCCGGTAAAAGTTGTTTTGATAGATTCACCAGCGTCTACTTTTTTTACGCCACAAGCAGCAAGTACCACAGTTGCTACTAAACAGAATAATGTTAACAGTCTTTTTTTCATGATTCCCTCCTGAAAAGCTTTTCTATTATTTGATTACTTTCACCATTATAAGTTCTATTACAGTATTTTTTTCAATACTGTTTTGGAGTAACTTGCTCTTCTTTTTTTCGTTCGTGCTAAGGTAAATCTAACGAACTTTTTACACATCGGAGGCTTTATGAATCAAAAAATCCCCGTATGGAAAACCATCCGCTTTACATTAAGCAATTTAACGCAGAACAGCTGGATGTATTTACGCAATTCCATCTTTTTACAATTTTTTATTTCCGTGTTTGGATTTGGCTTTTTAACACTTATTTTTCGTGGAATGCTCTTTATGACAGGGCAATCCAATTTAAACTTCGCCAATTTTAAGACCGTTTTATTAAGCCCTTGGTCCATTCCATTATTCATTTTATATTTACTCTCATTCGCGTTTCTCATTTTCATGGAGTTCTCGATACTCATCTTCATGATTTACGGAACGATTCGCGGTATTCATTTTTTTCATGGCGCAGTAGCATTCAAAATGCATTTAGTGAACTCAAGCAATTACTAAACGGTCACTTTATTACGTTCTGGCTCTATTTTTTAACACTCTTGCCGATTATTAATATTGGGGAATTGACATTTATCTCGAAAAAAATCGCGATTCCCGAATTTATTACGGATGAACTCACTAAGACGAGTAGCGGAATGATCTTTTACACCGGACTGATTGTTGTCCTACTCTACTTTCACGCACGAAGCGCCCTTGCGATTCCACTTCAGATTCTTACCGACCAGCCTTTTACAAAAAATATTGTCACAAGCTGGAAGTTGACGAAGAAGAATACTGTGCGATTGCTCTTTATTTCGGCAGTCGTCGAAGGTGTCCTTGCGATTCTCGTTATTTTTATCTCCATCGGAAGTGTCGCCCTCGTTGAATTCTTAGACCCATACGGATCCAATACACTTCTCTTGAGTAGTGTGTTAGCCATTGCTAAGTTGCTACAAGGCTTCATTATCCTTTATACAAAGATCGCTACGTTTATTTTTATGACGAAAATCATTCATGAGCATAAATTGGCGTCGCTTGAAGTGTATCATCACCATGAAGAAATTAAACATAAGCGTAAAATCGTGACTGCCTTTGCTCTTCTCTTCGTAACAGGAAGCGGGGTTCTCACAACTCTCTCCACCTATAGAACGGAATCAGCCAACGACCCTATCATCATCGGTCACCGCGGCTATGTTAGTGAAGCCGTTGAGAACTCGATTGAAGGATTAAAAGCGGCCAAAGAAGCCGGCGCCAACATGGTGGAGATGGATATTCTCCTCACAAAAGACAATCAATTCGTCGTAATGCACGACTATAACTTGAAACGATTAGCAGGTCTAAATAAACGCGTTCAAGACATGACTCTTGATGAAGTTCGTGGTCTTCCCATCGAACAAGACGGATTCACGAGTCACATTCCTACTTTTGAAGAGTTTTTCACAGCAGCCAAAGAAATTGGCATGCCGCTTGTTATCGAGCTCAAGCCTCATGGCGGTGAGCCTGCCAACTACGTAGATCTTTTCATCGCGAAATACAAAGAACTCGCCATCGACAACTCCAACAAAGTCATGTCTCTTGATTTGAAAGTCATGGAAGAACTCGAGGCAAAAGCGCCTGAAATCACGACAGGTTTCGTCATTCCAATTCAATTTGGCGGTTTTGGTGACGCAAAGGTGGATTTCTATGTGGTGGAAGATTTTTCTTACCAAGAACTGGCGGTCCTGCATGCGCAAGAGACAGGACATGAGGTGTTTGTCTGGACCATCAATACGGATGATGCCCTCGAGAAATACGTAGATAGCCCCGTTAACGGCATCATCACCGACCAAGTCGCACTCGCCAAAACCATTCAACAAGAGCACAAAAACAACAACAGTTTAATGGACCGCTTCTTACGCACGTTAAATGTGAGCTTCGCTAAATAAAATAAAAACAGACCGCTTCTTACGCACGTTGAATGTAGGGGCCTCTAAATAAATCGGATAGCTCGTTGAGCTTTTCTCAGGGCTCTTCATAGTAGCAGTAATGGGACACCGGTGCAAGCCTTGGTCTTGCACCTTTAAAGCCTCAAAGAGGGAGTAAGGAATCAATTCCTAACTCCCTCTTTTTCGCATTTAATGTCATCCCCCATTACTGCTACTATAGACCCTGAGAAGCTACGAGCTATCCTCTACGATTCCCTCCACATTCCCCACCTCAAGAGCTTTCGTGTTTTTATTTCGGCGCATGCACACTGCGTAGAATCAGTGCATTAAATCTTGTGGGTGGGTTCTGAATGGATTGTGAGTGCGACTTGGTCTGTGTGAAGCGTATTTCTGGAGGACGGGGAAAGGGACAGGATGCAGAGAGTGCTGGGCACTTTCTTCTCCATTCTAACTTTCCTCAGCGGATAAACCTTGAAATACTTGCCCAATATGGGATATTTAAAAAAAGGATTTGTTCCAATAAAAAGATGAAGCCTCTTCGAATAACATAAGCGGAGGACTTTCCAGACTCTATAGTAAAAGCTATAAGGATTTGCAGCCGAAATGAATTAGAGGGGCACTGCGGTTTATCCGCAATGCCCCTCTTTGAAGTTCGGCAGGAGTTGAGACTTTGGCTCAACCCGGTGCCATTATAGCCTTTACTATGAAGATGTCTAGGAAAGTCCGAAGCTTATGACTGCTCCACCCTATTTCATCTTTTTATTGGAACAAAGTTCCTTTTAACCAATTTTTGTAACGCCGCCCATGTATGGTACAAGTACTTCAGGGATTGTCACGCTACCATCTTCATTCTGATAGTTCTCAAGGATAGCTGCCACAGTACGTCCTACTGCCAATCCTGAACCATTTAATGTGTGCACCAATTCAATCTTGCCGCTGTCTTCACGACGGAAACGAATTTTCGCACGACGCGCTTGGAAGTCCACACAGTTTGAGCAAGAACTGATTTCGCGGTAAGTATCTTGCGCTGGAATCCACACTTCAACATCATAAGTCTTCGCTGCTGAGAATCCCATGTCACCAGTACATAACACGATTGTACGGAATGGTAAGCCTAATCCGCGGAGTACATCTTCTGCGTTATCAGTCATTTTTTCTAATTCATCGAATGAATCTTCTGGTTTTGCGAATTTCACCATTTCTACTTTGTTAAATTGGTGAAGACGGATTAATCCACGAGTGTCGCGGCCCGCACTACCAGCTTCAGAACGGAATGATGGGCTAAGCGCTGTGAAGTAGATTGGTAATTGCGCTTCGTCTAAGATTTCGTTTGCGTAGTAGTTTGTTAATGGAACTTCTGCTGTTGGGATTAATGTTAAGTTGCGTTCGTCTGTTAATTGGAACACATCTTCTTTGAATTTAGGGAATTGACCAGTACCGTACATTGATTGTTCGTTTACCATGTATGGTGTGATCATTTCAGTGTAGCCGTGTTTTTCAACGTGTAAATCAAGCATGTAGTTGTAAATCGCACGTTCTAGACGAGCTCCGAGGCCTTTGTAGTATAAGAAACGGCTTCCTGATACTTTTGCTCCACGTTCGAAGTCTAAGATATCTAAAGCTTCTGCCACTTCCCAGTGAGGTTTTGGTTCGAAGTCGAATACACGAGGAGTTCCTTCACGGCGAACTTCTACATTTTCTGTTTCATCTGCCCCTACTGGTACGCCTTCTGCAGCTGTGTTTGGTAAGCGAGATGCGATGTATTCTACTTTTTCTTCCACTTCGGCTAAATGAGCGTCCGTTGCTTTGATGTCTTCGCCGACTTGTTTCATTTCAGCGATTTTCTCTGTTGCGTCTTCCTTGTTACGTTTTAGAAGAGAAATTTCCTCTGTCACCGTATTACGGTATTGTTTTAATTGTTCTGTCTTTGTAATTAAAGCGCGACGTTCTTCATCTAAGTCACGTAACTCTTCTACTGTTGCGCGGTCAACTCCACGGTTTCCTAGCGCTGTAGCCACTTCTTCAAAATTTTCACGAATGCGTTTGATATCTAACATCGTTTTCCCTCCATTTTGTGTTTTCTCTATAAAAATACTCCGTCCCAGACAATTGTCTAAGGGACGAAGTAGAGTAATTTTTCTTCGCGGTACCACCCGGTTTCAATGTTTCCATTGCGCTCATTTATGGGATAACGGTTTTTCTCCGGATAGCTTAATCAATGTTTTTCGCTCTCGCACCGTATGTGGATTCGCTGGTCTCTCTTTACTAGTTTTTCACCAACCACTAGCTCTCTACAAAAGGATCACAGGTACTATTCATACTGTATCATTTGTCTAAAATTGTACACGTCTCTAGTGAAAAGTGCAAGCCTTTTAGCAAAAATTCCTAGTTCGAACTTTCTGGTGAGAAGACACTTTGGATTTTGCTCCAGATACCACCAAAGAAGTCTTGAACTTTTTGAACCATCTGGTCGATAAATCCTTTCGCTCCGCGCATGCTTTCTGTCACGACGTTCGAAGTTTCCACATCGAATGCGGCTAAGGCTTCCACCGTTCCGTGGTCTTTCCCATCGACATAGCCAAGGTTTTCTCCTGGCATCTCAAAATTCAATGTTCCAACCGTCTGCCCTGCCTTCACAGGAGCCTTCACTTTGCCATCTTCTGTCTTCACATCATCAGAAGGCGTAAATGAAATCTTGATCTGGCTTAGTGCTGTTCCTTTTGGTACAGCCGCAATAAAGGTTTTCCCGTAATCCACGCCAAGCGTTTCTTCCGTTCCACCTTCTAATTGGATAGGCGCCAAATTTTGTACGGATTTTCCAGGCGCGCCGACAAGAAGGCCTTCATATTTCTTGAACACTTCATCTAATAGATGTCTTGTTACTTTGAAACGATTAAGCGGTTCTTTAGACCCCATCGATACGACAATCACCGAGAAGCCGTTGCGAGTAGCAGTCGTTGTAATCGACGCCCCGCTGGCATCACTCGTTCCTGTCTTCAACCCTGTTACCCCTTCGTATTCGAAAAGCAACCCTGGAAGCAGGTAGTTAAAGTTATCCATCTTTGTTGTTCCTGAACTATTTGGTCGGAATGTTTGTGTGGAAATCGATGATACTTTTAAAATCTCAGGGAAATCATTCACCAAGTTCTTCGCGATAATCGCCACCGAACGCGCTGACATGCTATTTTTCATCTTCATCACCGTATGACGGATTCTTATCAGCGCCACCGTATTTATTCGGTAGACCTGTTACGTTGATGATTGTTGCGTCTTTAATGCCCCACTCATTGAGTTTGGCTTTCATCCGTTCAATCCAGTTGGCTTCAGATCCTCCGATATACTCGGCCACTGCTAATGTTGCGGCGTTGGCTGAATAGATGGAAATCGCGTCGAATAATTCTTTAATCGTGTATTTTTTTCACTTGGTAAAAAGCGGTACGTTGGATAAGCTATAGTTCGCACTCAATTGGTGAACGCGGTCGCTTACTGGGATTTGTGTTTCCCAAGTCACTTCTCCATTTTTTTAATCGCTTCTAAAATTAAATATTGTGAAATCATTTTTACTCATGGAAGCAATCCCGCGAACTTCATCTTGATTGTTTTTGCATCAAAATTTTTTTCCGCTCGTTTGCTCGATTGCGATGTAGCTTTGTACATCTTGAACCGCAGCTGCTTCCTCTTTTGCTTTTGCGTCATCTTGCGCATAAATTGCTGGTGTCACCGTCGTTGCTCCTACAGCAAAAAAATGCTGAGTGCACAGACGATTTTCTTCACCCATGTACGAGGACTCTTCATTATGTATATCTCCTAATTTCTCTCAAATCTGCTTATTTATGTTACCGAAAATCGAGGGGAAAAAAACAATGGTAAACTGATTAATCTTTTTATTACAAAATAGGAAGGATTTTTTTAATCTCATATTCGGTTTTTTTGTTCGAGCGATTTTTCCATATTCCCACCCCTATGCGATTCGTCATTTTTTTGATGTATTACAGCGTTGTAATATTCGAAAAAAAATCACCCTGATAGAATGAAACAAACTCCCTTCGTTTTTTTATTTTTTTCAAATTCATAAAAAAATTCCTATTTTTTTCGCAATAATTTCAATTGTAAGCGCTTGATATAATGATTTTTACATCAATAAGGAGGGATGAAAATGAAAGTAGTCGTTGCTATCGATTCACTAAAAGGTAGCTTGTCTTCACTGGAAGCGGGTCAGGCCATCAAAGAAGGTGTTCAGGTCGTATACCCTGAAGCCGATGTGGTTGTTCGCCCACTCGCAGATGGTGGTGAAGGAACGGTCGAAGCATTAGCCATCGGGATGGGAGGGGAACTCGTTCATGTGAGCGTCACTGGGCCGCTAGGAGAACCGATAACTGCCGAATACGGAATCTTAAACGCGGACGAAACGCGTCCTAAAACAGCAATTATTGAAATGTCTGCCGCCGCAGGGATTACGCTAGTTCCCGATGAAAAGCGCAATCCAATGCACACGACGACATTCGGTGTCGGCGAATTAATTAAAGATGCCATCGATAATGGTTGTCGTCATTTTATCGTCGGTATCGGAGGCAGTGCCACAAACGATGGTGGTATCGGGATGTTACAAGCGCTCGGATATGATTTTCTAGATAAAGACGGTGCTCCTGTTGGTTACGGCGGAGCGGGCCTTCAATCCATTGCTCGCATTAAGGCTGACAATGTTCTAGCAGAGTTGAAAGATTGTACCTTCCGCGTGGCGTGTGACGTAACGAATCCGCTCTGTGGTCCAATGGGTTCCAGTGCGATTTACGGTCCACAAAAAGGAGCGACACCAGAAATGGTGAAAGAACTCGACGAGGCACTTCTCCAGTATGCAGAACTATCGAAAGAAACCTTTGACCATGCCGACCGCCTCTACCCAGGTACGGGTGCAGCCGGAGGAATGGGATTTGCGTTTCTCACTTATACAAATGCGGTTCTAGAGAGCGGAATCAAGATTGTCCTTGAGGAAACAGGACTCGAAAACGAAATGAAGGATGCCGACTTTGTCATCACAGGTGAAGGTCGCTTAGATAGTCAAACTGCTCTTGGTAAAGCTCCAATCGGCGTGGCTCATCTTGCGAAAAAACACGACAAGAAAGTGCTCGCCTTTGCAGGATGCCTCACACCAGACGCAGGGGTATGTAACGAGAACGGAATTGATGCTTTCTTCCCAATTTTGCGAAGAGTCATTACCGTTCAAGAAGCAATGGAAAAAGAAACTGCGCGCGAAAATATGATTCGCAGCGTGGAACAAGTATTTCGTTTAATTCAATCAATTCAATAGGAGGAAACTAAAATGACAGCACCAACCTTTCAACATTAGGGGCCTTAATCGGGCTCGTACTTGCCATTATTTTGATTGTTAAGAAAGTTCATCCGGCCTACAGTTTAATCTTCGGCGCTCTTATCGGCGGATTAATTGGTGGTGGCGGACTTGCGGATACTGTAAAAGCCATGGTTACTGGCGCACAAAGCATGATGTCTCCTGTTCTTCGTATCATGACAAGTGGGATTTTAGCCGGCGCGTTAATTAAGACAGGCTCGGCTGAAACGATTGCCGATACTATTGTGAAGAAACTCGGCCAAAAACGTGCGATTGCAGCGATTGCGATTGCCACAATGATTATTTGTGCCGTTGGGGTCTTCATCGATATTGCCGTTATCACAGTAGCTCCAATTGCCATCGCCATCGCGAAAAAAGCAAACCTTTCTAAAGCAGGGATTTTATTAGCGATGATTGGTGGCGGAAAAGCGGGTAACATCATTTCACCAAACCCTAATACGATTGCCGCATCCGAAGCGTTCGGAATCGACCTTACAGCGTTGATGGTGAAAAACTTAATTCCTGCCTTTATCGCATTATTCGTAGCGATTATTCTCGCTGGAATCCTTGCTAAAAAAGGCGGCGCACATGAATTTGACGGCGTAGACGAAGCCGAAACAAGTGGCGTATCGCTCTCCTTCTTCAAAGCCATGCTTGGACCAATCGTTGTAATCGCCCTTCTTGCACTTCGCTCAATCGCTGGAATTAGCGTGGACCCATTAATCGCACTTCCACTTGGTGGTTTAGTGACGATTCTTGTAACAGGTCATGCGAAAAACACGGTTGAATTCACTGAATTCGGTCTTAGCAAAGTAATCGGTGTATCGATTCTTCTAATCGGTACTGGTACCATCGCTGGAATTATCAAAGCTTCTGCATTGCAAGTCGATATGATTGCTCTTCTTGAAGCAATGAACATGCCAGCCTTCGTCTTAGCTCCACTTTCTGGTATTTAATGGGGGCTGCGACAGCTTCAACAACTGCCGGTTCAACCATTGCGTCTCAAACCTTCTCTGGTCCATTGACAGCAGCAGGCGTTCCAGCCGTATCAGCAGCAGCGATGATTCACGCAGGGGCAACTGTGCTCGACTCACTTCCACACGGTTCATTCTTCCATGCGACAGGCGGTTCTGTCTTCATGGCGATTGAAGATCGTATGAAATTAATCCCTTATGAAGCCATCGTTGGTTTATCCAGCACGATTGTCGCAACAATCCTTTACTTAATCGGCTTCTAAACATAAAAATAGTACAAATGATTTCTACGAATCCTCACGAAAGATTGTACAGGTTTAATCTAGAAGTATGAAAATGACAAACTGGACTCACAGTGTGAGTCCAGTTCTTTCTTTATTTGAGAAGCACTCATTCGTGCAAGAAAAAAAGAGTCGCTTGGACTCTTTTGGAATTAAAATCCTGGATGTTCTTGTAGGAATGCTTCTTCTTCAGGAGTGGAAGTTCTTCCAAGTACTCGATTCCTGTGCGGATAGCGTCCGAATCGTTCAATGATTTCACGGTGCATGAGTTCGTACTTCTTACGGCGTTCAAGTCCTGGTTCATCAAACCATTTTGCCGCCCAATCATGCACGGCTAATGACTCCGAATGCATAAAAGGCATCACGACAAAGCTACGTTCTTGAATTGAAAACTCATCCCAATCAGACAATGCCTCTTTGGCAAGCTCCACTGCTAATGCATCTGAAGCAAATGCCTTAGCATCATCCCTAAACATATTTCTAGAAAATTGATCCAGCACGATAATTTCTGCCAGACGTCCTTTTTGCACTACGACGCCACTCGGTAGTTTCCCCTGCAACAATCGCTTCGTAAGTTTCTAGAAAACGCGTGCGAATTTCATTATCGAATTCCTCTGATTTCTTAAACCAATCAGCAGGCTCCCATTCCACAAACCAGAAATCTAGAACCTCTTGAGGAGTTACTATCATTATTCTACCGCTGCTTTCTTTGTCTTTTTCGTCGAGTTGGTCATTCATACGGCCGTATTTATACCCTTGAAGATCCACTGTTACAAATAAGAACCCCAAGTCTTGCATCATCGCGTTAATTTCTTCATGATTTTTTTCACGAGTTTTTTTCAATTTGGTCTGCGCCGACTTCGATACGCGCCAAATCCTGATGCACACGTACACGTACTGGTTCGAAACCACGTTTCGTAAAGTATTCTTCTGCCTTGAAGACTGCTTCTACTTTTTTTCAGGAGTGATGCGTGTTCCGTATGGGAAACGAGATGCTAAGCTGCATGAAGGAGTTTTTATTCAATTGGTAACACCTGCGCGTTTGGCTAATTCACGAATTTCTGATTTATATAATCCCGCTTCTTGTAAGAGACTACGCACACCTTCTTCATTACGCGCCTTCACACCTGGGCGATAATCATTGATGTCATCCATAATCAACCCATCTGAAAGCACGGTAAACCCTTCGCCCTCCACATTCTTTTTAATGGTTTGATAGAGCATTTTTCTTACTATAGTACCAGCTGTTTGGTGTGTTTGAGGCGATATGTGGATCAGAGAGTTCTTCCATTTCAAGCCCTATCACACGCGCGCCCATTTCCGTCCCAAGGTCAATCGCTTCACTAAATTCACGGTCTGAGAACAACTCAGAGTTCACTACTGCTGCGATGACATTATCACGGCCAAGCGTATCCACGGCGATTTTTTTAATAGGTAACTACTATCAATCCCGCCAGAATATGGGACAACAATTCTTCCCACTTCCTTCAGCAATTCGCGTAATCGTGCTTCTTTTTCATCCATTCTCGATTCCTTCTTTCTTTATTAAAAGCTTTCGCGTCCTGTAAATTCTTCTAAATAAGCTTATCTAATACCACTAGTTTTTGGTTGTGGATTTTAACAACGCCTTCTTCTTTAAGGTCATGAATAATGCGGTTAACACTATTACGAGTAGAGATTCCGCAAAATCCTGCGATATCCTCATTCGTAACATTGAAGTCAATCAAGATGCCGCCTTCTGCTTCTATCCCAAATTGATTCATTAATTTATATAGGAAGGAACACACTGCTCCTTTTTTCCCATTCATCGTCATATATTGCAACGACTCGATGGTTTCAGATAATTTATTACGGTAATATTCACGCACGTAATCTTGCAACTTTTGATCGTTTTTCACGTATTCCCAAAACTTAATACGAGGGATACGGTAGAACGTTGCTTCGTCGCTTTCAATACGGACGTTAAACGGTGCAGATGTGTAGTTGGATACTTCATCACGTACCAATGAAACAATATCAACGGGAGTCACATAATCTAAATTAAACTCACGGCCATCATTCATAATGATACTTGTCTTTACAACTCCATCGATTAACACATACGTATATGCTTGTTCCAAACCACGGTAAGCCAAGTACATATGTTTTTTCTTCTTTATAATAGGGGTATTTTCTTTCTCTAAAAAATTGATTAAATATTCTTCGTTGTTCAAATTGAACACTCCTCTAATGCAAATTCCTATACACACTATTATCATCTTATCACAAAAATTAACGTTAACAAATGTTACTAACCTTTGAGACTTCCAAGCACACTATTTTACGTATACTTATAATCGTATTAAAAAAATTTAAGGAGATGTTATCATGGTTGAAATTAAACTACCTTATGACAAAAAAATCTATTACTGCTGTAATTCCTGACAAAAAAACTTTGCTGGATTACTTGAATCTAAAGCTGAAAATTACCATAACCCACTTTCTGAACAAGAAACAGTGGAAAAATCAATGGACAATCCAATTGGTAGCCAAACTTTAGAAGAATTAGCAAAAGGTAAAAAAGATATCGTGTTAATCAGTTCTGACCATACACGTCCAGTTCCTTCACATATCATCACACCAATCATTTTACGTCGTATCCGTAGCGTAAACCCAGACGCTCGTATCCGTATTTTAGTTGCGACTGGTTTCCACCGTCCTTCAACTCGCGAAGAGTTAATTAACAAATACGGTCAAGAAATCGTGGACAACGAAGAAATCGTAATGCACATTTCTACAAACGACGAAGACATGGTTAAAATCGGTCAACTACCTTCAGGTGGTGACTGCATCATCAACCGTATCGCTGCTGAAGCAGACTTACTAATCGCTGAAGGATTTATCGAAAGCCACTTCTTCGCTGGATTCTCTGGCGGACGTAAATCAGTTCTTCCTGGGGTTGCTTCATATAAAACAATCATGGCAAACCACAGTGGTGACTTCATCGATTCAGAAAAATCACGTACTGGTAACTTAGACCACAACCCAATTCACGAAGACATGTTATATGCAGCACGTACTGCAAACTTAGCCTTCATCGTAAACGTTGTATTAGACGGTGAAAAACATATCATCGGTTCATTTGCCGGAGACATGGTTGAAGCGCATAAAGTAGGTTGCGAATTCGTTCGTGAATTAGCTCATGTAACTAAAATCCCTTGCGACATCGCCGTTTCTACAAATGGTGGTTTCCCATTAGACCAAAACATCTACCAAGCTGTTAAAGGAATGACTGCTGCTGAAGCGACAAGCAAAGAAGGCGGCGTGATTATCATGGTTGCTGGATGTCAAGATGGTCACGGTGGTGAAGGTTTCTACCGTAACTTAGCAGACGTTAAAGATCCTAAAGATTTCTTAGACCAAGCCATTAACACTCCAAGACTTGAAACAGTTCCTGACCAATGGACTTCACAAATCTTAGCGCGTATTCTAGTACACCACCATGTAATCTTTGTATCTGACTTAGTTGAACCAAGTCTTATCACAAACATGCATATGGAATTAGCGAAAACATTTGACGAAGCTCTTGCACGTGCCTTCGAACTTCAAGGAGCAGACGCAAAAGTAACAGTTATCCGCGATGGATTATCTGTTATCGTTGAAGATAAATAATATGAAACAAGAAGAAATCCTACAACAAGTTAAAGATGGACGCCTCTCAATTGAAGAAGCGTCCACCCTTCTGAAAAGGGATTGAAGACATTGGTTACGCGGCCATTGATCTTTTCTCGCCAAAAGCGCAATGGATTTCCAGAAATCATCTATGGTGAAGGAAAAAAACATTGAGCAATTGATTGGCATCATCACGGCAATGAATGAGCATAAAACAGCCATTCTTGCAACACGCGTGAACGCTGAAAAAGGGGAAGCTCTCTCCCTTGCTTTCCCTGAAGGCGTCTATGAACCACTCGGACGTACCTTCGTCCTTAACCCAATCGCACCAAAACATGAACACTACATCGCAGTCGTTACAGCTGGTACAAGCGACATTCCTGTTGCTGAAGAAGCGGCTGTCACTGCTGAGACATTCGGAAATCATGTCAAACGTATTTACGACGTCGGAGTTGCCGGTATTCACCGCCTCTTCAATCGTCTCGAAGACATCCAAGGCGCTAGCGTCGTGATTGTCATCGCCGGTATGGAAGGTGCGCTTGTCAGTGTCGTTGGCGGTTTAGTAGACGTTCCTGTGATTGCCGTTCCAACCAGCATCGGATACGGAACGAATCTTCAAGGCGTGACGACTTTACTCAGCATGCTGACTTCTTGCGCAAGCGGCGTTACTGTCGTAAACATCGACAACGGTTTTGGCGCAGCCTATTCAGCAAGCATGATTAACAACATTCGAGGAGGACTCGCATGAGCACATTATATTTAGAACCATTTTCTGGGCTGAGCGGTGATATGCTAAATGCTCTTCTACTCGATTTAGGAGCCGACCGCAAGCATCTTGAAGAAGCCCTTAAGACGATTTCGCTCGACGGTTATCATCTTCATGTAGACCGCATCGCGAAAAGCAGTATTTGGGGAACAGACTTCGATGTGCATATGGAACATGGTGAAAAAGACCATGGCATTGCTGGTGACTTTGATCATCATCATCATCACGACCACGAGCATGTGAATGAACATAACACATGCTCATTCACATGCGCACGAAGAACACACACATGCACACACTCACTCTCATGAGCACACACATGAACATTCACACGAACATGAACACGATCATCATCATGAGCATGAACATACTCACGACGGTCATTCTCATGAACATACACATAGTCATCATCACCATCACGGAGAAGTTCGTGGGTTGAAAGAAATTGAAACGATTATTCTTTCAAGTGGCACAAGCGACTTTGTAAAAGATAAAAGTTTGGAAGTATTCCGTGACATCGCACAAGCGGAAGCGAACGTACACCAAATGCCTGTGGAAGAAATTCATTTCCACGAGGTTGGCGCAACAGACTCTATCATCGACATCATGAGCTTCTTCATTTTGTGGGAAACACTCGACATCGATGCGGTATACAGCACTGCTGTCACTGAAGGTAGCGGTATGATTACCGTTGCACATGGAGTCATGCCTGTACCGGTTCCTGCTGTAATGCAATTAAGACTCGGAACAAGCATTCCATTCTCACAAGACTTTGACATTCATACAGAACTTGTGACACCAACCGGCCTTGCTCTCTTTAAGGCCATTCGCCCAGTATTTGCACAACCTTCAAACCTAACTGCTACAAAAGTCGGTTATGGTTTCGGGAAACGCGACACGGGTAAATTCAATGCGTTACGCGGAACACTCTTAGAGAAAAATACTCTTTCTCATCAAGTCGTGACTTCCAATAACGATGAAATTATTCAAATCGATACAACCATCGATGACCAAAGCGGTGAAGAGCTTGGCTACATCATGAGCCTTTTATTAGAAGAAGGCGCGCTTGATGTGCACTACACTCCCGTTTACACAAAGAAAAACCGTCCGGCAACACATCTCACACTTCTCATCCAAGAAGGAGACCTCGAACGGTTTACAGCCATTTTATTCGAACAAACATCAACGATTGGCTTTCGTTATCAAAACGTCCAACGTAAAGTCATGACTCGCACATTCGAGACGCAACAAACGAGCATTGGAGCCGTGAAAGTAAAGAAAAACCAATATGGAACTGTTACAAAATCAACATTAGAATATGAAGACTGCGCGAGAATTGCCAAGGAAACAGGATTATCGATTCAAGCCGTCTATCAACAATTAACAAAAGAATTACATTAAGGAGAATCAACCAATGGATCAAACATTTATGCATTTATTATTATCTGAATTTATGGGAACAGCCCTCATGATTATCTTCGGGGTCGGCGTACACTGTGATGACGTCTTGAAGAAAACAAAATACGCTGGAACAGGTCACTTATTCGCCATCACAACATGGGCATTCGGTATCACTGTTACTTTATTCATCTTCGGTGGTGTAAGTATCAACCCTGCTATGGCGCTTGCTAAAGTGGTTTTAGGAGTACTTCCTGCAGAACAATTCATCCCTGTTGCTATCGCTGAATTCTTAGGCGCATTCGCTGGTGCGGTGATCGTATGGTTCATGTACGCAGACCACTTCACAGCTTCTGAAGGTCAAGTAGACGGAATCGCAATCCGTAACATCTTCTCAACAAACCCTAACTTACGTAACTTACCACGTAACTACTTCGTCGAAGCATTCGCAACTTTCATTTTCTTAACAGCTATCTTAGCAACTGAAAATGTAAACAAAGAATTATTACCAATCGTGGTTGGTTTAATCGTATGGGCTGTCGGTATGGGTCTTGGAGGTACAACTGGATTCGCGATGAACCAAGCTCGTGACTTAGGACCTCGTCTTGCTTACCAATTATTACCAATCAAAGACAAAGTTAATAACGACTGGCAATATGGATTATTAGTACCTGGTACTGCTCCATTCATCGGCGCTGTATGTGCTGCACTCTTCGTTCGTTACTACTTAGGTTACTTTATGTAATATTTATATCTGTAAAAATATGCGGAAGAGAATAATTCTCTTCCGCTTTTTCTATATCATTTACTGATTCTTTTTCTTTTTATTAATTGTTCTAACTGCGGGGACCAACCGCCTCCACCAGAAACTAATTTTCCGTTAGGGTCGAGTTTTTTTCTAAAAACACCGATACTGTATACTCTTTATGATCATTCACATACAAATACACAATAATCCCACCCATCGGATTCTTTTCAAAGGATGAAATTTCATATGATTGAATCACTCCCTGTTCTGTAAAAGCATCTTTATCTATATACTTTAAATCTTTCTCGTATACTCCCCTAGCTTCTTCACTATTCACAATCGAATTCATCTTCATTTGCTCTGTATATCCTATGGCTTTAAAACCAACAAATACAATAGCCAGCACTACAAGCAATGCAGCTATTCCTTTTCCCATGCACTTAAACATCATCGCTAAAAGCTCCTTTTTCGTTGTCAGTTATAGTATAACAAAAAATTTCTTATACAAAAACAGCCGACTATTTCTAGTCAGCTGTGTCGTTTTTACTGGCATCAATAATTTTCTTACGGTAATCCTTGTTCCGTCTCAACGTGAAATAGTCAGGAACCGGATCTTGACCACCGCGAATAAATGGATGGCATCGGCAAATGCGTCCGCACCCCATCAACACGCCTTTTAGCGCGCCATGTTTTTCAACCGCCTGAATCATATAGCTCGAGCAGGTTGGTCTATAAATACACGAAGGCGGGAATAAGGGAGAAATCCACTTTTGATATCCACGCACGAGTGCAATCATGATTTTTTTCATATCGATACTGCTTTCTTAATTAATGAATCTGAAGAAGGCTTGCGTTCCTTCTGCTGCAATCACTGTATAAACGTAAAGTGTGACTGGTTTTGCGATTAAACAAATGGCCACGAATTTCTTAAAGGTCATATGACTGAGTCTGCCACCATACATAGGAAATCATCTGGGAATCCAGGAAGAACCAGTGCACCAAAGAAGAAGCGCTCGAAGTGTTTTCCTTTGTCCAAATAACCGATGTACTTATTGTACGTATCATCATCCACGAACGCCTTCGCCAACGTCTCACCGTAGCGACGCGCTAACCAGAAGTTGATACAAGAACCAATCATGATTCCCACAAAATTATAAATCCAGCCGTAAAGAGGCCCGAATACGATATGCCCGATGACACAGGTTAAGCCTCCCGGAATAATCGGGTAAACTACTTGCGTAATTTGAATTAGGATAAAAATCAAAATTCCTACCCATCCGGAATGGGCAATGCTTTCACGGAACGGTCCGTCTATAGCGAAATAATCATTCTTGGCCACGAGCCATCCTAAAATAATCGTTAAAATAATCCCGATAATCGTTACGATACGAATGATTTTACGATTGAGTTCTATTGCTTTTTGAGTGTCCACGATGTACTCCTTTTTTTGTTGTTACATGCATTATAACAGAGATTGCTAAAAGGTTCCTTAGCAACTTTCTTAGTTTTTTGTTTAAGATTCGCTCTCTTCCAAATTCCAAGGCTTCACAACCGTGATATGATCCATCAATGCTTCTTGACGACCAAGTTGCTCCAAGCGGGCCTTACGACGTTCTTCGTAGCCACTGCAGATGAATTTCTCTTCATCCGTTTCTGGAACGATGGCATCCACTGTAAAATCCGTTTCGCCATCGCGAGGAAGTGCCACAAATGTCCAAAAAGCTTGTCGCTGCTAAATAGCGTTCACCGTTCAAGACATCTTCTCCGACCACTTTACAGAAGACTTCCACACTCTTCTTACCTGTTCCTGAGATATACGTCTCTACGCAAACAGAATGTCCTAACGGAAGTGGTTTTAAATAATTCATCGCGTCCACCGATGCCGTTACCGCAAGACGACGACAATGACGGGACACCGTAATCGACGCACAGTCATCAATAATTCGTGTTAAATTCCCTCCGAATAAGGTATTATGCATATTCACATCGAATGGGAAAATTCTACGGGCTTGAATCGCACGTGTTTGGCTACATGTTTTTGTACTCATTTGATTAGCTCCTTGGATAGTTTACTGTTTCATTCTAACACGAATCTAAAATGCGTTCAAAGGCACCTAACTCATTCTGATTTCTACGAATCCTTTAGATTTTTGATAATAGCTGTAACATTGCACTGTTGCGAGCCTCACGTAGAAAAAAAGACCCACAGTGTGAGGGCACTGACCCCCGTAAATGAGAATTAAATAAAAACACCTCCAAGTTGGATTTGGTACAATATTATCAAATACGCATGGAGGTGTCTTTTTATGGTTAAAAATCGTGTTGCTTATTCAGCCGATATTAAAAATAAAGCCGTAGAAATGAAATTACAGGGATATAGTACAAAACAAGTAATGCAGGAGTTAAACATTAAAAACAAAACGCAAGTAGAAACATGGTTTAGATGGTATAAAAATGGAGAAACACATCGTTTCCACCAACAGGTGGGTAAACAATATTCTTATGAAAAAGGAATGGCTAAACTTTCTGAAATCGATCAATTAAAATTAGAATTACAAAGAAAAGAAGTTGAATTAGAAATATTAAAAAAATACAAGGAATTGGAAAGGAAGTGTCGCCTCAAGTAGTTGTAAAATTAGTGGAAGAATTGAAAGGTAAATATACATTTCGTTTAATCTGTTTTTGCCTTAATATACCCATATCTACTTACTACCGATGGAAAAAGAAAGACTTTTCTCCAACCGTTATCGAGGAAACTATTGGTAAAATTTGTAAGAAAAACAAATTTATTTACGGGTACAGAAAGATTAAGCATTTGATTCAGAAGGAATTAAATCAGATTGTTAACCATAAGGTTGTGCAGCGGATTATGCAGAAAAATGGTTGGAATTGTGCCGTGAAAACGAAAAAAGCTATCAAAATAGGTAAACCTTTCTCAATTACTGGCAATACTCTGAATAGAGATTTTTCAGCGGATAAACCTATGCAAAAGTTGACTACTGATATCACATATTTACCTTTCGGCCCTAAACGATTATATTTGTCGTCGATTATGGATTTATACAACGGAGAAATACTAGCTTATACAATTGGTTCTAAACAAGATACTAAGTTTGTATTGGATACTTTAAATCAAATTGACTTACCTAAGGGTGTTCTACTACATAGTGATCAAGGCAGCGTTTATACTTCCGCCGAATACTACAATTTATGTAAAGAAAAACATTATCCGCAGTATGTCCCGTAAGGGAGACACCCGCAGATAATGCGCCCATCGAAAGCTTCCATTCTTCCCTAAAAGTGCGAAGCTTTCTACATAAAAGATGAAGTAATAACTTCATCTTCTATTGTAATTCAAATTGTAGAAAAATTACATCAAATATTATAATGAAAAATAGAATCCAACAAAGAAATTGGACTACCTGTCTCCGGTTGAATACCGGAGACGGTAGCTCTAGGGTGTTTTTATTAAATTCTCACTTTTTGGGGTCAGTCCCGAGTCCAGTTTACTCTGTTATTTTTTCTTTGCGCGTTTGGCTTCGTGAATCAGTTTTAACGCTCTCTTTCTTGTTTTGATATTTGGGCTCTTCATTTGACGATAAGCCGTTGCTAAATCTTGTTTCATTAACCTTACCTCCTCTTCTACCAGCTTGCTTTTTGAACGCCTGGAATCAATCCTTGATGCGCTAATTCTCTAAACTTAATACGAGACATTCCAAATTTACGCATCACTCCTCTTGGGCGACCATCGATTTCATCACGACGGTTGAGTCGGTTCGGGTTGGAATCTTTAGGGAAGTTTTTCAGAGCCCTTCGATGTCTCCAGCTTGCTTTAATGCATAGCGTTTTTCAGCGTAACGTTCGATGAGCACTTGCTGTTTTTGATACTTTGCAATTTTAGATTTCTTTGCCATTTTCTTCTCTTCTTTCTAAATCGAAATAATTACGTTTTACATTGTATCAATTGTTCCTTTTAAAATCAAGTGGTTTAAACTCTCTTTTTAGACAAAAGAAAAAAAGCCTAGGCTAAACACCTAGACTTTTCTTCATTGCATTAAGCATTCATTTCTTTTTTCTTTGTCAAAACGACGAGTCCTGCAACTGTACTCATTAACGCTACGACAATTGCTACAACTCCACTTTCTGTACCTGTATTTGGTAACCCCGGTTGTTTTGGTGTTGGAGGTACCTCTGTTGTGACAGGCGGTTCTTCCGTAGTCGTCGTTGGCGGTGTATACGTATTGTTGAAGTCTTTATCTTCAGGATACGTTACAGAGGCAACATAAGCATTTCCGTCTTGAGTAACCGTAATCGTCACTTCTTTTTCGGTTGAATCGTATTGAATCGTTTCATCCGTTCCTGCGACTTCGACGACTTTATACTTGTATGTTCCAGCCTTTTCAAATGTCACATCTTTAAAGGTAATTGTGCCATCTGCTTGTGCGGCTGTTGTCGCTAAGACTTCCCCATTTTCATTCAACAAGTTGAAGGTGAATTCTCCATCGACGATTGAACGTCCTTCTAATTTCTTCGTGAAAATAAGGTCTACTTTCACTGGATCCACTAGATGGTTTGTAATTGTCGTTTTGCCATCTTCCGTCTTCACTTCATTGTAATATCCAGCAGGCACTGAAATTTCATCCACTGTATATTCATACGCTTTCCCATTGAGCGATTTTGGTAATCCTGTAAAGTTATATTTCCAATCGTTGGCTGCATTCAATGTCACTGGAGTACCGTAAGCCACTCCATTTTGTTTCAATTGAACCGTAATTGGAGCACGAAGACCTAATTTATCTTCGTTATCATTCCACGTTTTTTCTACAGTATGCTGCGTTTCCGCACGTTTATTCAAGACATAGAATCCTTGCGTCGATTTCTTGAGACCCTTCATAGTCATCACCGTAGTTTTCTGGTAATTTCTCACGAACTTTCCAATCCTTAATATTTGGATCAATGATGGTATCTTTGCTCGTCTTCTTCAACGTACCTTTCCAGCCGTTTTCTTCGTTTAACTCGATAGTGGCAACGACTTTATCCGGTTCAGACTCACGATACAATTCCATCGTAATACTTGTGACTTCTGAACTGCGATCTTTCCATTCTTTTCGAACAAGGAAGTACTGAGGTAATTGGTTTTGAACCGTATTCGATACCCCAAAGTTTGTTAAATCTGCCGCGTCACGGTTGACGTAATACGTGTTTGAAGAAATCTTTCCGTTCAACTCTCCACTCTCTTCATAAGCTGGTGATTTCATCGGAACATCGAAGTTAATATCTTCTCCTGGTTCGATAACTTCTGGATTGACCATCACGATTTTCAGCGCGGTTACTTTGCTATAGTCATCAACACTTTCTACCCAGCCGTCTGCATTCACACCTTCTGCTGGATTGTCTGGTAAATCTGAGCCAGTATTGTAATAGACTTTAAATCCGCTTGGTGCAACGACCGGTCCAGTCACAATATTGGCAAACCCATGAACATCGCCCTTCACTGGCAACTTGTCATAAAGCACAAAGTGACGGAAGGTTTCGTTTGTGTTATTCACCGTGCGTAGACGGTACTTGAAGTTTTCTTCATAGTCCATCAATTGAAGCGTCTTATTCCAGACTGTATCTGTATCTTTTTTGATTAATTTTTCAGAACGAATATGCGTTGGAACTGTAACGATAGTATTAGAACGAGCTCCAACAAGACGTTCTGTCTTATCTCCGTTTCCATTAACATCATACTCATCCACTTCGCCCTTACTATCAAGTTGAATAAAGGTTTTATCATCAACGCTTTCTTTATCAGTTACAAAGTAGACGCGGTTTTCATTTTTCTTGAATGTATCTACTGACGAAGGAGTTGCTTCTGACGTGATACGCGCCTTGAACGTAATTTTTGGATAAGCGAGTTTTGTTGGCTCCACTTTTTCTTTCAATTTGAAAATAACAGCCTGACGATTCGAGTCATTGTAGTTGTCAATAACTTCAACGTCTACTGGAATATTTGAGTTTTTCAACTCTTCAAACTTAATTCCTTCTGGTAATAAGTCGATAAAACGAGGATTCTCAAACTCAACAACTGAAGGAAGTGAGAAGAAGTCCGCTGAAATATTGTATTCAACCACTTCATCAACCGCTCCTGTATCGTTGCTTGTTGTTGTTTTTGCTAGTCCAATCTTGATTGCAAGCTCTTCTGCTTGAATCTTCCCGATATGTTCTGAATTAAATGGAATTTCTTTACCTTCTGTAGTCAGAAGCTTCCCTGTAAACTTCGCTGTATTTGGGAAGTCTTTGTTTAATAAAGAAGCATTGTCATAAAGAACACCTGTAGAGACATGCATACGGAAAGTAAAGCCTTCGTTTGGATCGATTTGTTTCCCATCTTTTAGTCGGATGATAATTTTCTTAATCGTTTGTTGCGTTTGTGGAGCTTGCTCTTTCGTGATCTCTCCAGATTGCACTTTAGCCGCTGTGTCTTTATTTTGTTGAACAGCTGCCTTATCCACTACTTCTTCAGGGGCAATTTCTGTCTCATTGCCGTCTTTATCCACTGCAAAGAATTGCACTTTTTCTGCCGGGCCATATAACGCCTTAATGCTGTAGAAGAACAATTGTGGATCAAGATCTTTATCTTCAATCGTTAATTCTGTAATTGGGTATGGAGTTTGGTTGTTCATTTCAATCAAATACGTACCCATACTATTTTTTGTCATGTCATGGTTTGAACCTTCGCGAATCTTCAACTTGTTCTCTCCACGTTTCACCGTGAAATTCCCTGGAAGAAGATTTGGACGTAAGCGAATTTTCACATCATCTTCTGCTGACTTTTGGTCCGCTGGCGTTTCATTAAATGGATGCCAGTCTACTTTTACATGGTTTGTATAGTAGTCCACATCTCCTGTTTTCGCTCCTGGGAATTTTAAATACAATTCCAGTTTCGCTAATTGATTCAGCGCATTGGCTTCTTGCATATTGTCTGCCGTGATGGTATACGAAACCGTACCATCACCATTATCCGTCCAACCTGGATTTTTTGCGGCATCAAATTGTGCCGTTCTCGTATTTCCTTGTTCGTCTGTATATGTCGGAAGTGTATCTGTTACGACAATCTTCTCCATAAGACGATTTCTTTGATGCCACGTTCCTTCATGGTTGAAGTCTGCACGGAATTTGAACAGAACATATTCTGGATTATCGATATAACCATTTGCATTCGATGTTCCGCCATATTGTCTAGTGTCATCATAGGAATAGTAATCATTTCCTGGAAGCTTCAACACATTCATATCCAATGTTTTCACACGGAAAGTGGCGTCTCCTGTTGCTTCTTTAATAACTGTACCGTCTTGATCTTTCCAAGACACATTGGCACTGACTTCATACCCTTTAGGCGTCAATCCTTTTTTGAAGTTCATTGTATAAGAGAACGTTACAGAAGTAGTTGAATCGAGCTCTTTCAAATGCACACGAGCAATTCTGTCATTGCCGTCTGTTAAATATTCGACGTTCTTAATAAAGCTAGCATTCCCAACTTTAAAAGTATCGATATATTTCCCTTCATAACGAATATCAATGTACGAATCAGTGAGCGTTCCTGTTAACCCTTGCGCGTCTAATGCAACTTCCCCGACACGCATGGATAGTGGCCAGTCTTCTGCTCCCGTTGAAGTCGAGATTTTAACGGAGTTTTTCCCTACCGCTGAAGTGTCCCGTTTGTTACGAACACGAGCGACTTCCGTTGTATTCGCTGTACCTTCTGGCGCAACCGTCGTTTCAGATGCTGGATCTGTGTGTTGTGAAGTTTCAGTTGTTAATTCTTTATTAACAGTTGTTGTCATCTGTTCTTGAGAGGTAGTCGATTCTAGCTGTTCTACCGCGACTACACTTGCCGGTAGAGCACTTGCAAGGAATAAGTTCATCAACATCACTAAATGAACAATTCTTGTGTATGTCTTTTTCATAATTCTCTCCTTATATTTTTCGTATTTTTACACCAATTTTTATTATAGCAATAGTGTTAACATTTGTTAACTATTTCTATTGAGAATTATTTTTTTATTTTTTTGCATCAATGAGGTATAAATTTGTAAGCTTCATCTTGCGCCCTCTCATCATAAAAACAAAGGATTCCATCCGCCACCACTTTGTCCGATATACACAAAAAAAGAGAGCCTTTTTTTGGATGGTTCATTTAGGGATTAACGAAAACAACGACTAATTTCTAAATGAAGGCTTTTAACGGAACTCAAAAAAACAGAATAACCACACTAGAGTATTGAAATTACTCCGGTGTGGTCATTTTTATTATTTTAAATACTAATAATGTATTTGAAAAAATTTTTTTATTTTTGTTTCTGCTGAACAGAAATAATAAAATCTGCCCTAGTCATCGCTGAATTAACAAATAACCTTGCGTGATGCTCGTCAATGCGTATTCTGTTCACACCAACTCCGTGTGCATCACTGTCCTTATTTCTCATTTCTGCGATAGACGATACAATGCTATTTAACCCAGAAATAAGTGTGTTTATTCTTCTATCGGTATTAGCATCTGTGTGCATATTATAAAGAGTACGTACTTGTTTATAAAGTTTCGCAACATCTCCACTATCAGAAGGCGCCTCATTCTTTAGTTCAATTACATAGCAGAATGTTTCTTCTAGGCGGATACCTAAATTGTAAAGATAATTCACAAATTTTTGCACCGCTTAAATACGGAAGTGACATGTCTATTTTAGATAAATCATCAAATTCATATTCTCCAAAGCTAATATCACCATCAAGAATGGCTATTATGTCTTTATTTTTTAATAGCTTATATAGATCATTTACCAAATACTGTCCCACCTCATTTTTCTAACTGTGCTTGTAATTCTCTGAAACTATCCAAAGCACTCTGCAAGTTTTTCGATGATATCTCCAGCTAGTTCGTCCGGAGAAGGTAAATTATCAAGGTCAGCTAAAGATTTATCCTTAATCCAGAATATATCTAAACTTATCTTGTCACGATTTAAAAATATCTGTGATTGAGTATTTTCTAAAACGTCCATCTGGATTATCCACTGACCACGTTTCTTCTCTATCATATCTATTTTGTGGATTATAGCATTTGATAAAGTCTTGCAAGTCAGCATCTGCCATCGGATGTTTCTTTAAGGTAAAATGCATGTTTGTTCTTAAATCATAAATCCAAATTTCCTTCGTTTGCATTTCTGGGCTTGCCGGACGTTTATCAAAGAATAATACATTTGCCTTTACACCTGGCTTATAGAATATTCCTGTAGGCAATCTTAAAATGGTGTGTAAATCTGTTGTTTCTAATAGCTTCTTACGAATAGTTTCTCCGGCACCACCTTCAAACAATACGTTATCAGGAAGAACAACTGCAGCTTTACCTGTAGCCTTCAAAATCGTATTAATATGCTGAATGAAATTCAATTGTTTATTTGAGCTTGTAGTCCAGAAATCTTGACGGTTGTAAACTAAGTCTTCGTCTTCTTGCTCTCCATCTTCGTTTGTGAAAGTAATAGAAGATTTCTTGCCGAAAGGTGGATTTGTAAGAACATAATCAACTCGATATCCTGGATCAGTTAATAAAGCGTCTCCAAACGTAACTGGTGCCTCTGTGTAAATATCCCCGATATTATGTAAATATAAATTCATCAAAGCCGTTTTGAAGGTCGCACCGACAATTTCATTTCCATAGAATGTCTTATCTTTTAAGAATTCCTTTTGTTCTCTGTCCAAAGAATAGTTGTTTGGATTTGAAATATATGACTGAGCAGCTAAGAAAAAACCTCCAGTTCCACAGCATGGATCTGCGATAGTCTTCATAGGCTCTGGAGCGATACACTCAACCATAGCTTTAATGAGCGGACGTGGAGTAAAGTATTGTCCTGCACCGCTTTTAATATCTTCAGCGTTCTTTTGAAGTAAACCTTCATAGATTTCACCTTTAACATCTGAAGACATTGCCACCCATTTTTCGTTATTTATCATTTGTACAATACGATATAGGATAGCAGCATTGTTAATTTTGTTTGTCGCTCCTTTAAAAATCTGTCCCAGCATACCAGTCTTTTCACCAAGCGTTTCAAGTGTGTTTTTATATTGTTCTTCAAGTTCAGCGCCCTTTAGCGTATTTAAATCCTTCCATTTATAACCTTCCGGAATTCCAGTATCACGATTATAGGGAGGTCTTGAATATTCATCCGCCATTTTAAGAAATAGCAGATATGTAAGTTGTTCCAAATAATCTCCATGAGAGACTCCGTCATCTCTAAGAGGATTACACATCCCCCATACCTTGGAGATGATTGCCGATGTATTTTCATTTGCCATTATAATAATCTCCCTTCGAAGGCTTGTTGTAATATGCTTTGACGCATAGTTGTTGCTTGTTGTAATGTATTAATAATAGTTTTTTTCTATACTCTCATATACAGATAATCTTGATTCAATTTCATAAATAATTTGTTCTTGATCTATCAAATCAGGAATCCAAAGCGGTAAGTTGCGAATTGTTGTTTGGCTAATGGTATTCTGTCCTGCAGAAGAAACTAAATTATTCATCATATAATTTCTTGAATGTTGAGTATCCAAGCATAATTTAATAAACTTAGGAATCACAACACCCGTATCAAATTTACAGCGTATCAAATGGTCACAATATGCATACTCTTTGTCTTTATTAATCAATATTAATCTACCCACACGATTGGTACTTCCATTAACTCTTACAAAAATACCATCTTCTTCATCCAGTAAATATTTGTTGTTCAGTAGTCGTTAAATTAATGCTTCTCATTTCTGAATCAGCAATGACTGAATCATTTGTTATATTTGAAAGGCGCAAAACTTTAACTGGGGTTCCATATGTGTCACTTCTTTTAGCTATGCCATTTTGTAAAGAAATTAAACATTCCTCCAATGTGCTATTAGTCGTATTTTTGCATAACATATCGCTAAGAACTGCTTGCCTGTACACTTCTAACTGTGTCTTAGTAGCATTCAAAGTCTCCACAGCATTATCAAGCTCAGAGAATAGTTCCTCAATCTTTGCAACAATTCGTTCTTGTTCTTCAATTGATGGAACAGGGATTAATATTCTTTTCATCTGTGCCTGCGTCAATTTTAGGCGCGTGGTTCCTGAAACGTAATCCTTGTAATTAATAGAGTTTAAATAGTAACAAAGAAATTTATTGTTGTATTTGGATTTTAATACGTGCGCATGATTATTTACCCATGTTTTCCCCGTAACAATATAAGCCTTTTGTGCAATTGGATTTAAGAATGGTGCACCATCTTCTCCGAGTAAGACATACTCTCCATCAGTGAGATAATCATCAATAAACCCTACTTGTCCAGTTGCTCCGTAATACGGGTATAATTCGTTATTTGATTTGCCATTGATTCGAGAAGCACGTTCTGCGTTATTGATAGGTTTTCGTTTAATATCCCATATTTCCACAGCATCCTCAAATGGCACATAATTCCATTTTTGTTTCATGCTGACCTCCTTATGCCACCAATTCTACATTCATTTCATTTAAAATATTTTTATAGTTGTCACCAAATACCTCATAGAAACCAAGTAAGCCTCCCTTGTGGTCAAATGGCGTATAATCTAAGTCCTCATCCAAAATGCTCAAAGACGAAATGATATGGTCTTTGATAAGGCGAAGCCATTCCATCTGTTCTTCGGTAAATTGAGAGTATCCGGCATTTTTTTCTAAATGTCCATTCTTTGAAATTAGCATTGACTCTATCTGCAAATGAGGTTAACTCATCCATTGCGCCAATTTCAAATCTTATAATAGAGATAAGGTCTGTTAACTGTGCTACAGTTCCACGCTTTACCTTTTCTGTAAATTTTTATAATAGCAATCCCAAAAGGCGATCGATAGTAATATTTTTTTCTTTTTTTAAGTTTTTTTCATATAGAGACTTAAGCTGTTCAATCATCATCGGTCTGTCTTTATAAGATTCATTGTAAATAATACGCAATGCGATAATCTCATCCTTATTTTCTTCAATAAATTCTTTTGAAGGAAGTAATTACTTTATCTGCATTCTCTTCTTTCTGAGAATCGAATCCTGCAAAGACTACAGAATCAAGATTGACAGTATCAATTACTTGATCATGACTTCTTCTAATATTTTCAATAAAATCTCTGTTATCTGGGTTATAGAAAGGCTTTGTTGCTTCATCCAATAGTTCTTTCTTAGCCTTTTCCATATCCTTCTGAGTAGGAACGCCAGACATTATTAAGGATTTGGCCTTCTCTGCGATAACATCCTCATCAAAAGCATTAAGAAGATTATTTGCTATATCACGAGCTGGCAATCCGATATTTTTCTTGAATTCCTTATGTTCCTTTTCTGTCATCTGTTTATCAAGTCTTGTTATCCTGTTGGCTAGAGAAGTAAGGGTGTCCTCACTTTTATCACCTAAGGCAACATTCATCATTAATTCCTTCATAGAAACAGTAGGCTTTCTTTCAAGACTTCTTGTTTCTGATTTTTTGGATTTGGTTACACCAACAGCATCTACGATGACAAAATGGTCTTTGTTTTCAGTAGCAGACGGAGTAACCTTCTGCAAATCGTCCACACCGATAGTACGAGTACCACGGCCAACCATCTGCTCGAAGTAATTTTTGCTACGAACATCTCTCATAAATATCAAGCATTCAAGAGGTTTTACATCCGTACCTGTGGCAATCATATCCACAGTAACTGCTATACGAGGATAATAATCATTTCTAAACGAACTTAAGGTACTCTCAGCATTTTCAGCAGAGTAAGTGATTTTTTTGCAGAACTCGTTACCTTCACCAAACTCTTCACGAACGATATTGATAATATCATCGGCATGACTATCTGTTTTAGCAAAGATAAGCGTCTTTGGCACTTCTTTTCGTCGTGGGAATAGTGAAGTAAATAAATTCTCTTTAAAAGTCTTTATAACAGTCCTAATCTGACTAGGATTCACGACATCTTTATCAAGTTTATTTTTGTCATAATCCAAATCTTCGTCCATCTGTTCCCAACGTTTCTCACGAGAAAGACGATCACGATATTCAATAACTCTTTTTAGGATATGTCCGCCTTTTTGCGATACTTCTGTTTCAATAAGGAAGATGTCTTCGCCAACATTGACACCATCAATAATAGCTTGTTCTCTACGATATTCACTGACAACATTTTCGTTAAAGAATGCAAAGGTTCTCTTATCTGGCGTGGCAGTAAGCCCTACTAAGAATGCGTCGAAATAAGTCAATACTTGTTGCCAAACATTATAAATAGACCTGTGGCATTCATCGATGATAATACAATCGAAGAATTCAGGCGGATATTTTTCGTTATATACAACTTCCTTTGGTGCCTTACTATCAGCAGTTACATATTCATTGAATGATTCTTCCTCTGTTGATTCATCTATATCTTCCTCTTTCAGAATAGAATACATTCTTTGAATTGTACTAATACATATCTGAACATCATTAGGAATATAAGAATTTTTCAGACGTCTTACACCATATAACTGTGAAAAGGATCTTGTATCATCATTTGGTGTATATGCTAAGAATTCTCTTTCAGCCTGTTCTCCTAAGCTCTTTGTATCCACGAGGAAAAGAATACGGTTCATCTTCCCATATTTAGTAAGCGATAGGCTTCAGTAATAGCAGTGAATGTTTTACCTGCACCAGTAGCCATTTGCACTAATGCTCGTGGGCGATTATCCGCAAAAGAAATATCCATATTGTTGATCGCATTAATCTGACACTCTCGGAATCCTGTTGTATCAAGAACAGGAAAATGTTTCATATTATTTCGAATCGTATCAGATGCTTGCAATAAAGACTTTAAATGTTCAGGCCTATGAAAAGAAAAAACTCTTCTAGAACGATACTTTATATCTTTATAGTCTGTGAATTTGATTAGCTTATCAGTCGCTTCATACGCAAAGCGAATAGTATATTCACGATTAATCCATTTGAAAGAACTAGTGGCATACCTTGCAGACTGTTCTTCAACAACTGTGATATTTTCACCAACAGAACTTTTCTTTGCTTCTATAACGCCAACAGGCTCTCCATCTATAAATAATGCGTAATCAACCGGTCCAGTATCAGTTGGGTATTCTCGTACCGCTATACCTAATGCAGCACCAATATTTACCTGAGCAAAATTTTGTATTACCCATCCAGACTGTTCTAGTTTTTTATCTATAACAACTCGTGCTTCTTGTTCTGGAGTCATGCCAAGTCGCCTCCTTTACTTCTCAACTTTATAATCAAGCCATGTTTCCTCAATCGTCTCATAAGGAATATTATTTTCAAAACAAAAAGCATTAATGCTCTTCATTGCTCTTAAGTTTGGCTTGGCACGTCCGGATTCCCAACGATTCACTGTGGAAAATGCCACACCGATTTTATCAGCAAAGTCCTGCTGCGTTAGAAATGAACGCTGCCTAATTCTTTTTATCTCTTCAGGAAAACTCATACGCATCTCCTTTTCGTTTCTTATTCATCAATATAGCGTTATTATGCCAAATAAATATGAATTTGGCTAGTGTCTATCCCTTCAAGATATTTTTTTATTGAGGGATTTTTTTATTTTTTTCACCGGAATTTCGTCTCACAAATCCTCTTGGGAAGTTAGAAAAAAAAAGTTATCTTCAACTCCATTGGAGAAGTATATATCCCAAGTAACGTAAAAACGGCATAGCCGATGGTTACGACTATGCCGATATTTTATAGGAACATAAATCCCTTATTGAGTTGACTCTTTCAAAGCTCTCTTTTTCCTATCATTCGAT
>BNJU01001448.1_pt1 | contig 91812 bp, 110 predicted proteins | sample 8539281 | NCBI WGS metagenome assembly BNJU01 (sample SAMD00202456, study PRJDB9452) | human saliva metagenome | isolation source: human saliva | place: Japan
TGAAATCTTCTACTACCAGCAACAGCAATTTACATTCCCTGATTGATACGTCAATGAATGTGGAAATTGTAGCGAATCGTAAAGCCCTATCTACTGTCCGCAATAAAAAAAGAAAGAACTGAAAGACTTGGATAACCACGCTTGGCAAAGTGATAATGAAACCAGCTCCAATGTGGCGGAAGCTCTGGAAAGTGTGAATGAGCTGGAAACCAATTTAGACCAAAGCAAGGAATCTATGTACAAGCTGTCTTATGTGGTAAGGGTATCAGCAAATGATCTTGACGAACTCAAACGTCGTTGTAATGAAGTGAAAGATTTTTATGACGATTTAAGCGTAAAACTGGTACGACCATTTGGGGATATGCTCGGCTTACATGAAGAATTTTTACCTGCCAGCAAGCGTTATATGAATGATTATATTCAATACGTGACCTCTGATTTCCTCGCTGGTTTAGGTTTTGGTGCTACTCAAATGCTGGGGGAAAATGAGGGGATTTATGTTGGCTACAGCTTAGATACTGGACGCAATGTCTATCTGAAACCTGCTCTTGCCAGTCAAGGGGTTAAGGGTTCAGTAACCAATGCGTTAGCGTCGGCTTTTGTTGGTTCGCTGGGTGGTGGTAAATCCTTTGCGAATAACCTTATCGTCTATTATGCGGTGCTTTATGGGGCACAAGCAGTGATTGTAGACCCAAAAGCAGAACGTGGCAGATGGAAAGAAACCTTGCCAGAGATTTCCCATGAAATCAATATCGTCACTCTGACTTCTGATGAGAAAAAAACAAAGGCTTACTTGACCCTTATGTGATTATGAAAAAAATCCCAAAGATTCTGAATCACTGGCTATTGATATTCTGACATTCCTTACGGGGATTTCCTCTCGTGATGGGGAACGCTTCCCAATCCTTAGAAAAGCCATTCGTGCAGTAACCAATAGTGAAGTACGAGGGTTGATGAAAGTGATTGAGGAATTACGGGTTGAGAATACGCCACTAAGTACCAGTATAGCCGACCATATCGAAAGTTTTACAGACTATGACTTTGCACATTTATTATTCAGTAATGGTTATGTGGAGCAGTCTATCAGCTTAGAAAAAAACAACTGAACATTATACAGGTTGCGGACTTGGTACTTCCCTGACAAGGAAACTTCCTTTGAGGAATATACCACTATGGAGCTTTTTATCCGTTGCTATGCTGATTGTCATTAGTACCTTTGCTTTTAGACTTTATCCATACAGACCGAAGCATTTTTCAAGATTGTAGATTTAGACGAAGCATGGAGCTTTTTTACAGGTAGCACAAGGAAAAACACTATCTATGAAGCTGGTTCGGGCTGGTCGTGCTATGAACGCTGGGGTATATTTCGTGACCCAAAATACAGACGACCTCTTAGATGAAAAACTGAAAAATAACCTCGGCTTAAAATTTGCATTTCGTTCCACTGACCTTAACGAGATTAAAAAGACCTTAGCCTTTTTTGGTGTAGACCCAGAGGACGAAAAACAATCAGAAGCGATTGCGTGATTTGGAAAAACGGGCAATGCCTTATCAGTGATTTATATGGTCGTGTCGGTGTGATACAGTTCCACCCTGTATTTGAAGAACTGCTCCATGCCTTTGATACCAGACCACCTGTGCGAAAAGAGGTGTAAATGTGAAACCATCAATAGTAAACAGAATAAAATCAAACTGGACGCTGAAACGTCTAGGTAAAGTGGCAATGACAGTGGCTTTCACACTTGTGATTGCCATTTTTCTTTTAGCCATGCTGGGAACGGTGGTTCAAGCTGCGGGCTTGGTAGATGATACGGTCAATGTGGCAAATGAATACAGCCGATACCCACTTGAAAACTATCAACTGGATTTTTATGTGGATAATAGCTGGGGCTGGCTTCCGTGGAACTGGTCGGACGGGATTGGAAAACAGGTCATGTATGGACTATATGCCATTACCAATTTTATTTGGACAATCAGTTTGTATGTTTCCAATGCGACAGGTTACTTAGTACAGGAAGCCTATTCCTTAGACTTCATTTCCGCTACAGCAGATTCCATTGGTAAGAATATGCAGACCTTAGCTGGTGTGAGTGCAAACGGATTTTCAACAGAGGGTTTCTATGTTGGATTCCTCTTACTCTTGATTTTGGTTCTTGGGGTTTATGTTGCCTATACGGGACTGATAAAGAGAGAAACCACAAAGGCAATTCATGCCATTATGAATTTTGTGCTGGTGTTTATCCTATCGGCTTCCTTTATTGCCTACGCTCCCGACTACATTAAAAAAAATCAATGACTTTTCATCAGACATCAGTAATGCCAGTTTATCACTTGGCACGAAGATTGTCATGCCCCATTCCGATAGTCAAGGCAAGGACAGCGTGGACTTAATCAGAGATAGCCTGTTTTTCCATACAGGTTCAGCAACCGTGGCTACTGCTTCAATACAACAGTTCAGACATTGAAAGTATCGGTATTGACCGTGTGGAAAGCCTGCTCTCCACCAGCCCAGATTCCAACAATGGCGAAGACAGAGAAAAAATTGTTGCGGAAGAAATTGAAGACAGAAGCAATACCAATCTAACCATTACAAAGACCATTAACCGTTTAGGTACAGTCTTCTTCCTATTTGTCTTCAATATTGGGATTTCATATTTGTATTCCTATTAACAGGAATCATGATTTTTCTCGCAGGTACTTTTTATCATCTATGCTATGTTTCTGCCTGTGAGCTTTATTTTAAGCATGATTCCATCATTTGATGGTATGTCAAAACGAGCCATAACAAAGCTCTTTAATACCATTTTGACACGAGCTGGAATCACATTGATTATTACGACAGCATTTAGTATTTCAACCATGCTCTATACCTTATCGGCTGGTTATCCGTTCTTTTTGATTGCTTTTCTACAGATTGTGACCTTTGCAGGAATCTACTTCAAGCTGGGCGATTTAATGAGTATGTTTTCTCTACAGAGTAACGATTCTCAAAGTGTGGGAAGTCGTGTGATGAGAAAACCTCGTATGCTTATGCACGCTCACATGCACCGTCTACAGCGGAAACTTGGACGTTCCATGACTACTCTAGGGGCTGGGTCTGCCATTGTTACAGGTAAAAAAGGACAGTCGGGTTCGGGGAGTTCTGCAAGGACACAAGCAGATCACTCCCGACCAGACGGAAAGGAAAAAAATCAACACTTGGAAAAACGTATCGGTCAAACCATCGGTACAGTAGCTGATACCAAAGACAGAATGGTAGACACTGCTAGTGGTTTGAAAAGAACAGGTTAAAGATTTGCCGACCAATGCAAGATATGCAGTATATCAAGGAAAATCCAAAGTAAAAAGAGAATGTCCGTGATTTAACCAGTAGTATTTCTCAAACCAAAGCGGACAGAGCCAGTGGACGCAAGGAACAGCAGGAACAAAGGCGAAAAAAACCATTGCGAAGCGTCGCTCTGAAATGGAACAGGTCAAACAGAAAAAACAGCCTGCTTCTTCTGTTCATGAAAGACCGACTACAAGACAAGAACAATATCATGATGAACAGACCTCAAAACAGTCTAATATTCAGACTTCATATAAGGAATCTCAACAAGCCAAACAAGAGCGTCCAGCAGTTAAGTCCGATTTTTCAAGTCCAAAAGTGGAACGCCAAGGCAATACCGTTCAAGAAAAAACCGTTCAAAAGCCAGCAACTTCAACCACTACAGCAGATAGAACTTCACAACGTCCAATCACAAAAGAACGTCCGTCTACTGTTCAAAGAGTACCACTACAAAATACAAGAAGTAGACCACCAATCAAAACCGCCACCATTAAGAAAGTCGGTAAGAAACCATGAAGTTGAAAACTTTAGTGATTGGTGGTTCTGGATTATTCTTGATGGTCTTCTCACTGCTTCTGTTTGTTGCCATTTTATTTTCAGATGAACAGGACAGCGGAATTTCCAATATTCATTATGGAGGTGTGAATGTTTCCGCAGAAGTGCTGGCTCATAAGCCTATGGTAGAAAAATATGCCAAAGAATATGGCGTTGAAGAATATGTCAACATACTTCTTGCGATTATACAGGTGGAATCGGGCGGTACTGCGGAAGATGTTATGCAGTCCTCGGAATCCCTCGGTCTTCCACCTAATTCATTGAGTACAGAAGAATCCATTAAGCAAGGTGTGAAGTATTTCAGTGAATTATTAGCCAGTAGCGAAAGGCTCAGTGTAGATTTAGAATCGGTTATCCAGTCCTACAATTATGGTGGTGGTTTCTTAGGGTATGTGGCTAATCGTGGAAATAAATATACCTTTGAACTGGCTCAAAGTTTCTCAAAAGAGTATTCAGGTGGCGAAAAAAAGTGTCTTACCCCAATCCCATAGCCATACCTATCAATGGGGGCTGGCGATACAACTATGGCAATATGTTTTTATGTGCAACTGGTAACGCAGTATCTTGTCACAACAGAGTTTGATGATGATACGGTACAAGCCATCATGGACGAAGCACTGAAATATGAGGGCTGGCGATACGTTTACGGTGGAGCTTCCCCGACTACTTCTTTTGATTGTAGCGGACTGACACAATGGACGTATGGAAAAGCTGGAATTAACTTACCACGAACCGCACAACAGCAATATGATGTGACCCAGCATATCCCACTATCGGAAGCACAAGCTGGCGATTTGGTTTTCTTTCATTCTACCTATAACGCTGGCTCTTATATTACTCATGTTGGGATATACCTTGGCAATAACCGTATGTTTCATGCAGGCGACCCAATCGGTTATGCCGACTTAACAAGCCCCTACTGGCAACAGCATTTAGTGGGAGCAGGACGAATCAAACAATGAGAAAGGAAGATTTAATGATGAAATTTAGAAAAAATCAGAATAAAGAAAAACAGATACCAAAGGAAAAGAAACCTCGTGTCTACTATAAGGTCAATCCTCATAAAAAAAGGTTGTGATTGCCTTGTGGGTACTTTTTAGGGCTTAGTTTCAGCTTTGCGATATTCAAGCACTTTACAGCTATAGATACTCATACTATTCACGAAACAACTATCATAGAAAAGGAATACGTTGATACTCATCATGTAGAAAATTTTTGTAGAGAACTTTTGCGAAAGTCTACTATTCATGGGAGCAATCCGATAAGTCCATTGATAATCGAATGGAAAGTCTAAAAGGCTATCTGACAGATGAACTTCAAGCTCTCAATGTTGATACAGTACGCAAAGATATTCCTGTATCGTCTTCTGTAAGAGGATTTCAGATATGGACGGTAGAGCCAACTGGCGACAATGAGTTTAATGTAACCTACAGTGTAGACCAGCTCATTACAGAGGGAGAAAATACAAAGACCGTCCACTCTGCTTATATAGTGAGTGTCTATGTAGATGGTTCTGGAAATATGGTACTGGTTAAGAATCCGACCATTACCAACATACCTAAGAAATCAAGTTATAAACCAAAAGCCATTGAAAGTGAGGGGACGGTTGATTCCATTACAACCAATGAAATCAATGAGTTTTTTTAACGACGTTCTTCAAGCTCTATCCTACAGCGACAGCCAGTGAACTTTCCTACTATGTGAATGACGGGATATTAAAACCAATCGGAAAAGAGTACATCTTTCAAGAACTGGTAAATCCTATTCACAATCGTAAGGATAATCAAGTCACGGTATCGCTGACAGTGGAGTATATCGACCAGCAGACCAAAGCAACGCAGGTATCTCAATTTGATTTGGTACTTGAAAAGAACGGGAGTAATTGGAAGATTATAGAATAACAAATATTGGTACATTATTACAGCTATTTTGTAATCACGTACTCTCTTTGATAAAAAATTGGAGATTCCTTTACAAATATGCTCTTACGTGCTATTATTTAAGTATCTATTTAAAAGGAGTTAATAAATATGCGGCAAGGTATTCTTAAATAAACTGTCAATTTGATAGTGGGAACAAATAATTGGATGTCCTTTTTTAGGAGGGCTTAGTTTTTTGTACCCAGTTTAAGAATACCTTTATCATGTGATTCTAAAGTATCCAGAGAATATCTGTATGCTTTGTATACCTATGGTTATGCATAAAAATCCCAGTGATAAAAGTATTTATCACTGGGATTTTTATGCCCTTTTGGGTTTTTGAATGGAGGAAAATCACATGAAAATTATTAATATTGGAGTTTTAGCTCATGTTGATGCGGGAAAAACTACCTTAACAGAAAGCTTATTATATAACAGTGGAGCGATTACAGAATTAGGAAGCGTGGACAAAGGTACAACGAGGACGGATAATACGCTTTTAGAACGTCAGAGAGGAATTACAATTCAGACAGGAATAACCTCTTTTCAGTGGGAAAATACGAAGGTGAACATCATAGACACGCCAGGACATATGGATTTCTTAGCAGAAGTATATCGTTCATTATCAGTTTTAGATGGGGCAATTCTACTGATTTCTGCAAAAGATGGCGTACAAGCACAAACTCGTATATTATTTCATGCACTTAGGAAAATGGGGATTCCCACAATCTTTTTTATCAATAAGATTGACCAAAATGGAATTGATTTATCAACGGTTTATCAGGATATTAAAGAGAAACTTTCTGCCGAAATTGTAATCAAACAGAAGGTAGAACTGTATCCTAATATGTGTGTGACGAACTTTACCGAATCTGAACAATGGGATACGGTAATAGAGGAAACGATGACCTTTTAGAGAAATATATGTCCGGTAAATCATTAGAAGCATTGGAACTCGAACAAGAGGAAAGCATAAGATTTCATAATTGTTCCCTGTTCCCTGTTTATCACGGAAGTGCAAAAAACAATATAGGGATTGATAACCTTATAGAAGTGATTACGAATAAATTTTATTCATCAACACATCGAGGTCAGTCTGAACTTTGCGGAAAAGTTTTTCAAAATTGAGTATTCGGAAAAAAAGACAGCGTCTTGCATATATACGTCTTTATAGTGGCGTACTGCATTTGCGAGATTCGGTTAGAATATCGGAAAAAGGAAAAAAATAAAAAAATTACAGAAATGTATACTTCAATAAATGGTGAATTATGTAAAATCGATAAGGCTTATTCCGGGGAAATTGTTATTTTGCAGAATGAGTTTTTTTGAAGTTAAATAGTGTTCTTGGAGATACAAAGCTATTGCCACAGAGAGAGAGATTGAAAATCCCTCCCTCTGCTGCAAACGACTGTTGAACCGAGCAAACCTCAACAAAGGGAAATGTTACTTGATGCACTTTTAGAAATCTCCGACAGTGACCCGCTTCTGCGATATTATGTGGATTCTGCGACACATGAAATCATACTTTCTTTCTTAGGGAAAGTACAAATGGAAGTGACTTGTGCTCTGCTGCAAGAAAAGTATCATGTGGAGATAGAAATAAAAGAGCCTACAGTCATTTATATGGAAAGACCGTTAAAAAAAGCAGAGTATACCATTCACATCGAAGTTCCACCGAATCCTTTCTGGGCTTCCATTGGTTTATCTGTATCACCGCTTCCGTTGGGAAGTGGAATGCAGTATGAGAGCTCGGTTTCTCTTGGATACTTAAATCAATCATTTCAAAATGCAGTTATGGAAGGGATACGCTATGGCTGTGAACAAGGATTGTATGGTTGGAATGTGACGGACTGTAAAATCTGTTTTAAGTATGGCTTATACTATAGCCCTGTTAGTACCCCAGCAGATTTTCGGATGCTTGCTCCTATTGTATTGGAACAAGTCTTAAAAAAAGCTGGAACAGAATTGTTAGAGCCATATCTTAGTTTTAAAATTTATGCGCCACAGGAATATCTTTCACGAGCATACACCGATGCTCCTAAATATTGTGCGAACATCGTAGACACTCAATTGAAAAATAATGAGGTCATTCTTAGTGGAGAAATCCCTGCTCGGTGTATTCAAGAATATCGTAGTGATTTAACTTTCTTTACAAATGGACGTAGTGTTTGTTTAACAGAGTTAAAAAGGGTACCATGTTACTACCGGTGAACCTGTTTTGCCAGCCCCTGTCGTCCAAATAGTCGGATAGATAAAGTACGATATATGTTCAATAAAAATAACTTAGTGTATTTTATGTTGTTATATAAATATGGTTTCTTGTTAAATAAGATGAAATATTTTTTTAATAAAGATTTGAATTAAAAGTGTAAAAGGAGGAGATAGTTATTATAAACTACAAGTGGATATTGTGTGCTGAGAGCTTTCTTCTATACTAATAGACGAAAGGGTGTGAAAATGATTTTTTTAAATGATACTGTGGAACGGAACAGTAGCCCTAGTATTGACTACTGTCGTTTCTATTCATATTGGCTATTCTAGGACTGAGATGAAAAAATCTATAAATGCTCAGAATAAAATTGAACCCGCAAATCTCCCCAAAACAATGGTGAGTCATGTACTTGTATTATTCCGAAAAAATACACCTCTGGTGCAGTGAGACAAATTGGTGTATCTTATAGTGGCTTCGTAGATGAAAGCTATACTCTACTATCACTCTTTGATGATGTAGAACAAATTGAAAAAGATAATAGACTTCAGACAGCTATTGATGTTGTCAGAGAACAGTTTGGTTTTTTTAGCCATACAAAAAAAGGAACCGTCCTAACTGAAGGTTCCAGAAATATTGAACGCAGTAAACTTATCGGTGGTCATTCCGCGGGTGGATTGGAGGGATTAAAATGAAACAAGAAAAAAATACAGTACAATTTTCAGAAATCCGTAGCAAAGGATGTAATGATATTGAAATGCTTGAAAGATTTTTTTACATGGAATCGTTGAAACAGCAACTTCAAAAACTTCGTCAGAGAAAACTCAAAACAACTGAAATATCGATACGACTAGTACATGCTAAATCTGAAAACCGATTACCATTGGAATTTACATTTAGCATTAAGTCAACAAGCTCATCTGTGATAATCTATACTGAGGTAATCAATCGCTTTTAAAGAATGTTACACAGGTGGGGAATTCAAGGTTTTACGATTCAATTTGATAAAAATACCCTTGCCTCTGCATAGAAAAGGATTTGATATGATTGACCGTTCATATTTACCATTTCAATCAGCAAGAGAGTACCAGGATACAAAGATGCAAAAAAATGGATGGGCTTTTTTTCCTATCTGAACATGCATCAGCACTCTCTGATGATACAAACAAAAGTAACGTACATGTCTGACTTATCACTAGAGAAGAAATTATTACTCCTCAGTCAAGTATACGCCAGGGCAGCTACGCACACGCATTCAAGTGATTGAAAAAAACAAGCGTGTTTCCTACACTGGAACAATACCAAGTCTGACCAAAGATTTCATTTTGATAAAAAAACTACAACAGGTCACATCAATTTGAAATTAAAAGACATTATTAGTATTGAACTTGTCGAGGAGGTGCTCTATGAATCAGCTTGAGTTTCAGCGTAATCACCTACAAATGGACTATTATAGCGAGAGCTACCAAGATTTTTGAACGTGACTTCTACCGCTACTCTAACATGAATATTCCATTGACCTTCCTAACTGATGATATCCTAAAAACAATGGCGACTTCACGTAAGAATTACTTTGTCCTCAATAAGGAAAAAGTCCAGAGATAACCGCGATCACTTCTTCATATTTGAAGTAAGTACCGTAGATGAGAATCCGCTAATCTATCATTATACATATAAGAAAACTACAATATATTTAGCAGAAAAAAATAGGAGCAGTTCAATTGACTGTTCCTATTTTTTTAATATTCATAAAATCTAAAGTCTTTATACTCTTTAACAATGGAGTCGCCAACCAGAACAGACTATACTGACCAGCGACTACCTTAAATTTAATGTTTCAGATTTATTTTTCTTATCTCTAATTTCATAAACTACATCTGCTACATTTTCGAGTAATCGTTTATCGTGGGTGATAAACACGATAGTTCAGTGTACTCCTTCATTAGTATTTCCAAAGCCTCTAAACTTGGTATGTCAAGGAAGTTACTGGGTTCATCCATTATTAGGATGTTATATCTACCCATGAGCATTTTTAGCAAGCAACAATTTTATAATTTCTCCACCGCTTAAAAACAGATAAACTTTTTTTCCAATATCGTTCTGTTTGAACCCCATAGATGCTAGCACTGAACGAATTTCTGATATATTGTAGTCACAATCCTTCTGCATAAACTCCATAACATTCTGATTACTGTTGTACTTGTAACCATTCTGTGCAAAGTAACCTATTTTTTTGCCTTAGGCGAAATAGAAATTCCTTCTTCATGGTTTAAGATCATTTTGGATTAAAGTTGTTTTTTTCCGATTCCATTACCACCAGTTAACGCCACTTTTGCTCCTAACGGAATTTGAAAAGATGCATTTTCAAACAGAGCCTTATCCCCAAATACTTTTATTAATTTCTGCACCGACTATAGGGTATGGATTATGGAGCTCCAATGCTTTTACTTTGCCTGAAACGAATTCTGCGAATGCCTTCCGGAGCTTCTACTTTTTCCTAAGGCCGCAATCCTGTGCTCTAGGGTTTTTAGCAGCATTATACATCTTTTTTTCCTTACTTCCTATTGATTTTTTTGATGAGCTAAACGCCCTCCGTCTTCAGTACTTTTTTTCTTTGAAGAACCTTTTTGCCTTCTGTTCTATTTTTACGAGCCTGTTTTCGCTTTTCCTCCGCAGCCCTTTCCAATCGGGCACGTTCCGCAATAAATTGTTCGTATTCTGCAGCTTGGCTCTTACGTTCTTCCTCTTTCTGACGAAGATAATCAGAATAGTTTCCCCAATACTCAGTGATTTTTGCCATCTTTCAGTTCCCATATTTTTATCTACTATTTCATCAAGAAAATAGCGGTCATGGCTAATAACTAACAGTGCACCTGTAAAATATTTTAGCTGTCCTATTAGAAAATCAATTCCTTCACGGTCTAAATGGCTCGTAGGTTCATCCGCTAAAATACCATGAACCTGTGCCGATAAGGCCTGTGCTATTTTAAGCCTTGTTTCTTCACCACCGCTCATAGTCTGTATATTTAATTGCTCAACACCTAGCTTGCCTACAAGTGCAAAAATCTTTTTTTCCTCCTGCAGAGTTACTTCGTCCAACTGGGGAATATAGGCAAGTTCACCCAGACGATTCATTTTACATCCTGGGGGAGTTAATTCTCCTAAAAAGTACCCTGAGTAAAGTGCTTTTTTTCCAGCACCATTTGCTCCTACTAAACCAATACGGTCATAATCATATACTTCTAATTCATTTATATCTAAAACATCGCGTCCTTTGAATTCCACACGAATGTCTTTTTGCTTTTAATATTAATTCCATAACATTTCCTCCTGTCTATAATCGCATGCTTTCATTTGCTTGTATGCAGGGAAAACCCTGCGATTTTTAGCAGGAAGAGTTACATGAAAATAAGATACATAAATATTCCTCCAATATTGTTTATTTTAAATCTAATTTTTCTAACCTCAGTTATCATTTGGCAAAACTATAGCAATGCCAATAATTAAAATACCTGATAGTAAAAAAACCAATGATTTACACCGATTTTTATCAGCAAAGAATCCAGAAAGAATTAACCCAATTGGCATAGCAAGTGACATGATACTTCCGATCAAAGAAAATACACGTCCTAAATATTCAGGCTTAATTTTCTCCTGAAAAAGAGCTGTTTGCACACCGCTATAAAATGGCACCGAAAGCCCCATTATTGCACAGCAAACTACGAATATTACAAATCCATTTGGAGGAAGTATTCCCGAAACGGCTAAACTGGTCCCCATTATAAAAAATGAACTTGTTATTAGTAATACATGCTTTTCGAAGCCCCCTAATCTTCCTAATAATAAGCCTCCTGCTAGCATCCCAAATGCAAAGGAAATTTCCGTAATAGAAATATGCACAGGCGTTCCATTAAAGTGTTCCATGCTTATTAAAAGGAAATAGTGCATTGATTGGCATATAAACAAAAGTATATAGTGTTCCTAAGAGTAATAAGGCAAACAATCCTTTGTTTTGTCTCAGAACCACAACTCCTTCTTTCATCTCCCTTATGAAATTTGGTTCTAAACTTTGCACTTGATTACCCAGCTTAGGTATACGTACAATTGCTACCGTAATAGATGCAATCACAGCACCCAATACGTCGATGGCAATAATAGCATTTAAATCCCAAACGGAGTATAAGAGTGCTGCAACTGCCGGACTAACAATATAGCTTATAGACTGCAAAGACTGACTATAGCCTGCGCATTTCGTTAGCTGTTCTTCTGGTACTAAAAAGTGGTGTAACCGCATTGAGTGCTGGGGTATGAAAAGCTGTTCCAATGCTACGGATAAACAATACTATCATAATCATCCAGACAGGTAGCTCCATACAGAATGCAACAATAGCAAGCACTGCACCAGCTGCTGCGATAATTAAATCGGCACCAATCATTATCTTCTTCCTATCATGACGATCCACTAGCACACCAATGGCAGGTCCCAAAAATCGCATAGGGTAAAAAAACCTACTAATGAAGCCATAGACAAGACCATCGCAGATCCTGTTTTTTTCTGTAAGGTAAAAAAATAATCGCCATTTGCAGGATGGCACTAGTGATTAATGATACTGCTTGCCCTGCCCATATTGCATAAAAATTTTTCGTTTCCAATTGTTGTATTTTTTTCCATTTATATTATCTCCTGCATATTATTTTTGCTTGAATTTCTATTTTGAATAGCATTCTAGGCAATAAAAATGCAGGCCAAACCCCACAATGTGGCTTTTTGGTCTGCATACATACAATTTGGAAACATTCATATTAAAGACATAGTTAAATAAAGGTATAGTTAAATAACCAATATCCTCACTGTAACTAATGAATGCTCAATATCGTATAAATAAGCACAACAAAAAAGCCTATCATCGGGTATAGATTCTGCTTTTTTTATTGCCAGCTTATCTTAAACGCATTGAGGCTGTCATAGTTTCGGTTCCTCCTACATCTTTGTTTATATCAATTTATAGTATAACACAACAAGATGATATGTTCAATATAAAAGTTATGGAATGAGACTCATACTTCCAATTCGATGCCAGATTTAAAGGATATGACGAAGTTTTCTTCATAGACTGTAACGCTCTGGATTATCTTCCTTAGTAGCAAGCGATTAGCTTTCACAAAATCTTCTGTTTGTAGTTTTAAAAATTCATCAGGATTTTCTAACTCAACCTCAAAATATTTCATTTTACATTCCCTCATTTCATTTATTGATAAATTGAGTTTGCAAAAAAGAGTGGACAATTTTTGTCTACTCTTAACCTTTAAAATAGTTTTTTTAATCGATTTGAAGTTGCCTAAATTATTACTTATTCGGTAAAAATGAAGTATTGCTTTCAACAGATTTCCTTCAACTACACTTCACTTGATTCAAACAAGGTGGGTACATTTTCTATTCCCACAAACTCCTTGTCAATGGAAACAAACACGTACCCACAGGGTAAATGGAAATAGAAACTGATAATTTCTAGCTATCACTTCTACTCATTCCAAAAATTTTCTCACTCTGATACTTACCCACCATAAAGCAAAAAGCCTTGCAATCAAGGCTTTCATTATCCCTTTCGTTCAAAGGTTTCTAAGCTTTTACGAGCAGAGCGACACACTCAGCGGTTCGCTATCTCCGTTCTGTCTGCGTGCTAGCACTTGTCAATCACGGACAGCTATCGCATGGGCGGAAGTAAATGCTAATCTTCGTCGTTTTACTCCTTGACTAGCAAACTTACCGCCTCAACATGTCCTGTATGTGGAAATAAAACACGATTAAAGATAAGGGAAGATACTGAATTAAAAAAATTCCCCCTCTATTGTCCGAAATGCAGACAAGAAAATTTAATTGAAATAAAGCAGTTCAAAGTAACTGTGATTACAGAGCCAGACGCAAAGACGCAGAGCCGATAAAATGAGATTAATACAATCTCATTTTATCGGCTCTTTCCGTTATGTATGGATTCTTTTAATTAGTCTTCGATGTTTCTTGCTTCGTTGATACCGCTGGCTAAAGATTCCATTAAGGATAGTTCTTTGTCTGTAAAGCTATCCATGTATTTCTCTATCTGTAATCGTCGGGTGCTTTTTACCAAGTTATTAGCAGGTAAGAAAAATTCATCAACGGAAACATGAAGTAACGATACAAGGTCATAAAGAACTTGTATGCTGGGGTGTTGCCCTTTATTTTCAATATTAGTTAAGTACCGTGGGTCAATTTCAATCAATGCTCCCACTTGTTCACGAGTTAAACCTCGTTTCAATCGAGCTTCTTTAATGGCTAAACCAAAGGCTCTAAAATCATATTTATCTTCTTTTTTACGCATAGTAGACCACCTCTATACATTTTATTGTTCCTACTGAATTAAAAACAGGTATAGAAAAACGTGTTATATGGTTTATAGGTTTATATTTAATAAAAAGCACTACTAAACGCCAATAAAAAAACCGTTATATGGTAGTGCTATTTACGCTGTTAAAATATTGTATATTACTTCCAAATGGCGGTTTGTTGGAGGTCAACGTCGCCATGAAGTACATCATATACAATAAATTTCCTTACATTGGGTTCTTGTCAAAAAAAGTCGTCTATCTGCAATAGATAAGTACGTCCACCAATGTGGTTTTTATAAATCATATAGATAGAATAACAGAAGCATGTAAACAGAGAAATAAATCTGTTTATATGCTTTTTTTGACTATTCAGAACTTTTTTTACAAAGTTTATTTATCAGTAATGCAACAAATCCCCTTTCACATTGGGACTAAGAGTGAAAGGAGATAAACGAGCAAGGCTCACTTCCTTTCCTAGACAGAAAGGGGGTGAGAAACATGAAACCATCTTCTTTTCAGACCACAATAGAAAATCAGTTTGACTATATCTGTAAACGTGCTATGGAAGACGAGCGAAAGAATTATATGCTTTTATCTTTCAAGGATTGCAAAGCGTGAGGTGTCCTTTTTCGGATGTTGGCGATTATCTTGTTAGCCAGTTTGCGACAACAGATAACTATTCAACTGACTTTCAGATTTTTACACTCAATGGGTTATCAGTAGGCGTTGAAAATGATTTGTTGAGTGAAGCATTACGTGAGTTGCCAGACAAGAAACGTGAAATTCTACTGCTGTTTTACTTTATGGACATGAGCGATTCAGAAATTGCAGACCTGTTGAAATTGAACCGTTCTACTGTCTATCGGCATAGAACCAGTGGACTAGCCTTAATTAAAAAAAGTTTATGGAGGAATTTGAAGAATGAAAACACAATATCCTATGATTCCCTTTCCTCTCATTGTAAAGGCAACAGATGGCGATACCGAAGCGATTAACCAGATTCTACATCATTACAGAGGGTACATAACGAAGCGTTCCCTACGACTTATGAAAGATGAATATGGCAATCAAAGTATGGTCGTTGATGAAGTCTTACGTGGAAGAATGGAAACCAGACTGATTACAAAGATTTTTGTCATTTGAAATTAAGTAATATCCTCTCTCCTTTCGTGGAAGCGTGCTAAACCATTCCACGCTTCCCGAACAGGGAGGTTTGTTATTCCACCAAAGCATATTGAGCTTTCAATGTGTTTTGATAGGCTAACGAGCCATTGTTCTTTGAAAAACTGAATAAAAGTAATCGAATACGTTTCGATAAGAAAAGAGCCAACGGAACTAACCGCCATGACCTATCTTATAAAGATAGCGAGCGATTCATGTTAGTGATCCGAGAAGCAATCTTTAGCAGGATTGCCTGCAACGACATTCTTATCGTGATAATGATACTCCCATACAGTCAATAGTCCGAGCGTGATAAAAACCGTCGCAGGCAATGAGTATGGCTACATGAGAACCATGCAGGGGTGGAACTCCCGTGAGCTTTGCTAAAGCTGTTCGATTGCTGGTAAAACAACTTTTATGAAATCCAAATAAGTGATTTGGAAAGGAGGATTTTATGAAGCAGACTGACATTCCTATTTGGGAACGTTATACCCTAACCATTGAAGAAGCGTCAAAAATATTTTTCGTATTGGCGAAAACAAGCTACGACGCTTGGCAGAGGAAAATAAAAAAATGCAAATTGGCTGATTATGAATGGCAATCGTATTCAGATTAAACGAAAAACAATTTGAAAAAAATTATAGATACATTGGACGCAATCTAGCGTCGCCAAAGGGTCTTGTATATGATAAAATAGTATTAAGTCGTATCAAGGCTCTTTCCATAAAGGAAAGGAGCAAATGCCATGTCAGAAAAAAGACGTGACAATAAAGGTCGAATCTTAAAGACTGGAGAGAGCCAACGAAAAGACGGAAGATACTTATACAAATATATAGATTCATTTGGAGAACCGCAATTTGTTTACTCGTGGAAACTTGTGGCTACAGACCGAGTACCAGCAGGAAAGCGTGATTGTATCTCACTTAGAGAGAAAATCGCAGAGTTACAGAAAGACATTCATGATGGTATTGATGTTGTAGGAAAGAAAATGACACTCTGCCAGCTTTTACGCAAAAACAGAACGCTCAAAGACCAAAGGTTAGAAAAAAACACTGAAACTGGACGCAAATATCTTATGGATATTTTTTGAAGAAAGACAAGTTAGGTGTAAGAAGTATTGACAGTATTAAGCCATCAGACGCTAAAGAATGGGCTATTAGAATGAGTGAAAATGGTTATGCTTATCAAACCATCAATAACTACAAACGTTCTTTAAAGGCTTCATTCTATATTGCTATACAAGATGATTGTGTTCGGAAGAATCCATTTGACTTTCAACTGAAAGCAGTTCTTGATGATGATACTGTCCCTAAGACCGTACTAACAGAAGAACAGGAAGAAAAAAACTGTTAGCCTTTTGCAAAAGCTGATAAAACCTACAGCAAAAAAATTATGATGAAATTCTGATACTCTTAAAAAAACAGGTCTTCGTATTTCAGAGTTTGGTGGTTTGACACTTCCAGATTTAGATTTTTGAGAATCGTCTTGTCAATATAGACCATCAGCTATTGAGAGATACTGAAATTGGGTACTACATTGAAACACCAAAGACCAAAAAGTGGCGAACGTCAAGTTCCTATGGTTGAAGAAGCCTATCAAGCATTTAAGCGAGTGTTAGCGAATCGAAAGAATGATAAGCGTGTTGAGATTGATGGATATAGTGATTTCCTCTTTCTTAATAGAAAGAACTATCCAAAAAGTGGCAAGTGATTACAACGGCATGATGAAAGGTCTTGTTAAGAAATACAATAAGTATAACGAGGATAAATTGCACACATCACTCCACATAGTTTGCGACATACATTCTGTACCAACTATGCAAATGCAGGAATGAATCCAAAGGCATTACAGTACATTATGGGACATGCTAATATAGCCATGACGCTGAACTATTACGCACATGCAACATTCGATTCTGCAATGGCAGAAATGAAACGCTTGAATAAAGAGAAGCAACAGGAGCGTCTTGTTGCTTAGTAGTACAAATGAATTTACTACTTATTTACCACTTCTGACAGCTAAGACATGAGGAAATATGCAAAGAAACGTGAAGTATCTTCCTACAGTAAATACTCGAAAGCACATAGAATAAGGCTTTACGAGCATTTAAGAAAATATAAAAAGATAATTAGAAATTTATACTTTGTTTCAAAGAAAAACACCATATCCACAAAAGATATGGTGTCAGTTTTCAAACTACATATGACGATTATTTTGCATTTGCAGCATATTCTTCATTACGTTTGATCATTTGTTTTCTGTACCAAGCGAAGATTCCGATATAGAATGCCAAGAAGACAACTACACCAAGGATAGCTTTGATATCACCAGTTGTTGCGTTACCGATTGTCCAACCGAGCAATTTTTCAACTGGTCCTTCAAGAGTTGAGTGAGTGATCAATTGAGTAGAAGCTACCCCTTTAGGGAAGGCATCAACACTCTTAGCCAATTGAGTTGCAAATGGTGCAATCAATGTTCCTGAAAGAAGGAAGAGTGGCAAAAGAAGGCTTCCGAAGATGATCATACGGATCAATTTACCGCGTGTTACAACCAACAAGGCTGGAGTCACACCCATAGCGATGATACCTGCAAGTGGCAAGATACCATTTCCGACTTTAGAAAGAAGCACTGCTTCAATCAACATGATTGGTGCAAGTACGTTGGCACAAGCCCAGATTTCAGCACGACCAGCGATAAATGGCCAGTCCAAACCGATGTTGAATTTACGTCCTTGAAGACGTTTAGTAGCAACGTTTGTAATACCTTGTGACAATGGTTCTACCGCTGCGATGAACCAAGAACCGATCAATGAGAACAATTCCAAGCAGACACCGGCAGTCAAACCAAGGCTCAACCAACCTTTAATAACCAATTCCCATTTGTCAGCATCTTGCACGCCAGCAACTGGATGTGGAGTACCCATGATACCGATGACGATACCAAGAAGGAAACCGATAAAGAATTTAGATCCCCAGAAACCGATCTTCTTGTTCAATTTAGCAGCGTCGAAGTCGTATTTATCAAGACCAGGGAAGAATTTGTCAAAGATTTTATCCAAGACCATGATGATTGGGTTCATCATGTAGTTCATGTGAGTTGAAGTCATAGGTGATGAACTTGGAGCATTCAAAAGATCATCAAATGTTGGTTTCATCAAGTCTGAGTTGATGATTTTCATAATCCCTACAAGGACAACTGCAAGAGTTGCCAAGAAGAGTGATAAACCTTGGCTCACACCGTTGTTGTCAGCATACCATTTGATCAAAAGACCAGTGATAGACAAGTGCCAGATATCGAAGATATCGACGTCAAGTGTATCTGTTTTCTTGATAGCAAGCATGATAACGTTGACGATCAACATAATCAACAAGAAGTAAAGTGTCCAGGCAGACCCCCAAGTGATGGTCGCAAGAGGCGCCCAACCAACGTCTGTGATATTCAATTGAATACCAGTATTCTCAACGAATTTTGCAAGAGACGCTGAGAAAGCTCCATTCAACATACCGATGATAGCACCGATACCAGTAAGGGCGATGGCAAGTTTAATACCACCTTCAAGGGCTTTAGAGAATTTCACTCCAAACAAGAGAGCCAATAAAGTCAAGACGATCAACATGATGATCGGAGCACCCATGTCTAGGATGGGTTTGAAAAATTTATTGGCAAAATCAATAATGCCATTCATAATAAATCCTCCCGATTTATAATTTTTTGTAATTTACGGCACAAAGTGTTCCCAATTTTATCATTGGATAACGCTTACAAACTGTTTTAAAAAAATATTAACTTAATCCGTGTTCTTTAATGGCAGCTTCGATGTTATCAAAGACTGGCGCACTCATCGCTGGAATACGGAACAAGATTGGTCCTGCTTCTACCACTGGAATACCAGGATCGAATCCCAAATCAGTCGCAGCAATTGGAGTAAAGATGTCATAACCTGAAATCAAGTCTTCATTGACGTCTTTGACCATGACAGCGTCACAACGCACATCATAACCACGGTTTGACAGTTCTTCTTCTACCGCACTCTTAATTTGGTGGCTAGAGTTAACACCTGCACCACAGGCAGCTAAAATTTTAATCATTTGGATGTCCTCCATTATAAATATTTACGAATGTTTTAGGAAATAGTTTCCGTAATGTATTGATAAAGCTTATCTTCACTATCTAATTTTGATAGAGCTTCGAGATTTCCATTAGATGTAAAGAAATCCATCAGCTGGGCCAAAATATTGGTTTGGCTAGAGCTTGAATTGTTGATAATGAAGAATAAAAGCGAAACTTGAACTTCCTTATCTGGGGCAATCATATTATGGAAGGTTACGGGTTGATCCAAACGAACCACGACCACATTCTCAGTGAGATTATGGACAATGTCTGTATGCGGAATCGCCACATTTGGTAAGTCCTTACCAAGAAATTCCATATCTAATCCAGTCGGGAAAGACTTTTCACGCTCAATCAAGCGGAACGATAGGTTGGTGTCACAATCTGTCGCTCTTCCAATAAGCTTGCTACCTGCTCAAAGAGATCTGTTTGATCCTTGGCATGTAGGCAAAATACAAGATCTTTGTTAAAGAGTTGATTTAATCCCATTGTTGCCACCTCCTTATCTAACTATTTATTTTATGGTTAAAGTATATCACTATATTGATTGATTGTCAATCATTTTTTGTCGTATTTTGTTTATTTTTGTTTATATTCCTCTTTAAAGCGCTTCCTAACCGTCATTTTCTAACATTATTAAAAAAGTAAAAAGTGAGAGTGGGACAGAAATCGGTAATTCGTTAGAATTCGATTTCGTCGTCCCACCTCCGCACAGTTGAGTAGGGCTGTAAAAGCTGATGAAATCAGCGTAGTAGAGCCCACTCAACCACTGCGTCTTGCTCGATAATCCAAAAATAATTGAGAGGCTAGGACTTTTGTCCCAGCCTCACTTTGTTTTATATGATTTTCGTATACAAGGCGTATTTGTCTTTGATCTTCTTTGGAATGCTATCATCGGTAATAATGGCATTCAGATCTTCCACACGATAGAAACTGTAGAAGGAATAACTATCAAACTTGCTGTTATCAGCTACCACATATTTCTCTATCGCATTATTTAGAATAATGGCATTACCATTTCCTTCTTCTTCATTAGCTGTGGAGACACTATGGCCATCGATTCCATTTACCCCTATGAAGGCTTTAGAAACCTTGATTTCTTTCAAAAGTTTATTAGCAAATTGACCGACAAAGGTTTGTGTCTTTACCCGGTAGCGACCACCAACTAAGATGAGATCATAATTTGGGAAATCCTTGAGCTTCTCAAAAATAGGGAGGGAATTAGTGACGATGCTAATTTCTTTCCCTTCCAAATAATCTCCGATAAAGTCTGTTGTTGTACCAGAGCCAATAAAGACGGTATCCCCATTTTCGATCAAGTCCGCACATTTTTTGGCAATACTTCGTTTCTCATCAATATTGATCAGATTTTTTTCACTGTGAGAAGCTTCTAATAAGCTATCTTTGACCTTTTTGTGGGCCCCACCATGTACACGAACTAAAAGACCTTGTTTTTCAAGATCGATCAGATCGCGACGAATGGTCATGTCTGTCACCCCAAAAAGTTCCTTGAGCTCTTTGACCGATACCACACTTTTTCGATCCAGTTCCTGAAGAATTTCAACATGTCTGCTATCTTTCATGGTACTACTTCCATTCCTACTATATTTGTCTCTATTATACTACATTTTTCGAAAAACACAAATTCAAACATTATATTAACAGGAGTAAACATGATATTTTTAAATAAATAAAAGAAAAAAGCCTTCTGATAAATCAGAAAGCTTTAATTTTGCTATTTCTAGCTTCCTCACCTTTAGATCAGGCTCGGGACAAAAAGGTTTAGAAAACCTTTTTATTTTGCGATTGGGTAAACAGAAACTTGTTTTTTATCGCGACCTTTACGTTCGAAGCGTACTACGCCTTCAACTTTTGCGAACAAAGTATCGTCTCCACCACGTCCAACGTTCACACCTGGGTAGATGTGAGTACCGCGTTGACGGTAAAGGATAGATCCACCTGTTACAGTTTGTCCATCAGCTGCTTTAGCTCCAAGACGTTTTGCTTGTGAATCACGTCCGTTTGATGTAGAACCTCCACCTTTTTTGTGGGCGAAAAGTTGCAAGTTAGCAAGATTCAATTTCAACATAATTGTTTTCCTCCATGTTAGTTTTTCTGTGATAACTCTTGTTTGGACGAACTCCGATGAGTTCTCCGATAAGTTTGCCATCCCTAAGAAAAATGATTCAAAGAATAGTTGGGTCATTTCTCTTTGATGAGGTGAAATATCTGTCGGGATCGTCACCCGCAGGAAGCCACCTTCTTCGTTTAATTCTAGATCCGGTTCGTAGCCTGCAAATTTCTCAACAGAGTTGACAAAGTTAATGGCTAGAGTCGAAACCGATGCACACACGACATCAAAGCCGTATTCACCGCTTCCAGCGTGCCCTGTGATTTCTGCACTCCTCAGCTCGCCATCTTCGGCTCGTTCAAAGACTGCTTGTATCATGTGTTCTCCTAAAAATTAAGCGTTGATAGCGTTGATGACAACTTTAGTGTAAGGTTGACGGTGACCTTGTTTACGGTGGCTACCTTTTTTAGGTTTGTACTTGTAAGTAACAACTTTCTTTTGTTTTCCTTGTTTTTCAACAGTTCCAACAACAGTAGCTCCTGAAACAAGTGGAGTTCCGACAACAGTGTTTTCACCACCAACAAGAACAACTTCATTAAATGTAACTTCTTGACCAGCTTCAACGTTCAATTTTTCAACGTAGATAGCTTGACCAACTTCAACTTTAACTTGTTTTCCGCCAGTTTTAATGATTGCGTATGTGCTCATTATGCACCTCCTATGTGTTTTTGGGTTTCCCCGTATTTTTGTGAAGACTCGCCTAGCATCGTGGGACGAACCACTTACTCTCATGGAAATGAGCGACGATGTTCGAGCGGTTGCACAGGCATGTGCATAGTCAACTCTCTAAGTATATCACTTCTATCAGACAAAGACAAGTATTTTTGCGCTTTGAAAGCGAATTTTCTTTGAAAAATCTATTTTTTGTATCTTGTAGTTTAAGATCGCATTCAAAACCGGCTTTCATCTACTTATCCTTAAATTTAAAGTCATTAAAGCTCATTTTGGCTTTAGACGAATCGTTCATCCCCTTCATTTTTTCTTCTTGTTCCTTAGTAATTTTTATCGGAATTGCTGCAGCAGTATTTGGTTTTAACACACCCGATTCGCTCACTTCATAGTCAACTGTAACATCTTTAAAAAGTGGCTCTCCATCATATTCCAAATTCAGGACAAAGGATCCATCACGATCGATGGTTGTGGTGGTACGATTCACAATAAAGAATAAGGCGAAGCGATTTTCCTCATTTCCAAAGGTATATCCTGGGAAAAAGACAAATAATTTTCCAGGTTCTCCAAGCGTTGGATGTTCCTTGATAAATTTCTCAGATGCTTCCAAGACTTCGTTGTCCTGGTCTTTGTACTGGTCGGCTCTGACAAATGTGAGGGGTTCTTTTTTACTGCTGGTTGACTGGCTGGTCTTTTCTTCTTTTTTCGGGCCAGTAAATGATACTTTGACGCAGCCTGTCAACAGAAGCAAACTTGTCATTAAAACGATAATTTTTTTCATCTTGTCTCCTTTAAGTTGGTTAGAAAAAGAGGCTGGATACTCCCAGTCTCTCCTATAGCAAATCCTCAATCAGGTCATCGACCTCATCTTTTTCTGCTTTTGGTGTGATCTCTGTTACGATGATACCTGCTACCGCACGCTCAACCAAAGCTTCCACATCCATACGTTGCTCATATTGCTCCGCATTTTTGAGTTTTGGATTGGTCTTTGGACGATCCGGTGCAAAGATGGTACAACAGTCTTCGAATGGCTGGATAGAAATTTCAAAGGTATCAATGGCTTGGGCAATATCGATGATTTCCAATTTGTCCATGGTCACTACCGGACGGATAACCGGCGTATTGGTTACTGCATTGATGGCTTGCATACTCTCTAAGGTTTGGCTAGCCACTTGTCCCAAACTTTCACCATTGATAATCACCAAACCACCTCGAACCTCGCGAATGCGGTCTGTAATGCGCATCATAAAGCGACGGGTCAAGGTCATGAGGTAAGCTTCTGGCGCTTTTGCCTTGATTTCTTCTTGAATCTCTGTGAAGGGCACCTCGATAAATTGGATATTGCCCCCAAACTTGGTCAACTTCCGTGTTAAATCATGGGCTTTTTTCAGCGCACCTGGGCTAGTATAAGGTGGGCTAGCAAAGTGTACTGCCTCAATGTCCACACCCCGCTTTAAGGCTAGGTAGCCAGCTACTGGAGAGTCGATCCCACCAGAAAGCATGAGCATGCCCTTACCAGACGTACCAACAGGAAGGCCACCTGCTCCTTTAATGGTTTCATAAGAGATGTAGGCTGCTTCTTCTCGAATTTCAACTTGCAAGTTGATATCTGGTTTTTTCATCTGAGCTTGGATGGTTGGGATCGCTTCAAAGACCGCACCTCCCAAGGTTTGGTTGAGCTCGCGACTATCGAGTTCAAAGGTATGGTCACTGCGTTTACTTGAGATTTTAAAGGTCAAGCCTTCCTTGTAAATCTCCTTCATAATCTCTTGTACTGCCGCTTTTAAGGCTGGTACTGATTTTTCAATCTTGTAAACAGGTGAAAAATTTTGGATTCCAAAAACCTGCTTGAGGGATTCTGCTACTGGCTCATAATCCGTCCCATGCAGATAAGCATGCGCCCGATCGCGGTCGGCTGTCACTTTGACAGCTGGATAGATAGATAAAACATCTTGGATATTATTGCGAAGTTTATTGATAAAACGCATACGGTTCTTTCCTTTAGTAGAAAGCTCTCCATAGCGAATCATAATTTCTGAATAGGTTAAGGTCATGTTGATTTCCTTCTAAAATTAACGTACTTTTCGTGTTTGCTCGTAAATCAGTTTGAACTTGGTCAAGAATTGCTCGACTTGGCTCATGTCATTTCAAGATCGAGACTCAAGCGAACAGCTGTCTGTGCAATACTCTTATCCACTCCCATGGCAATCAAGGTTCCAGCTGGCTTACCAGCTTTGGACGAGCAGGCACTGGTTGTTGAGATGTAAATATCAAACTCTTCAAAGGCATGGACCACTACTTCTCCACGAACTCCCTTGATCCCGAAAGTCAAGATATGAGGTGCAAAATAATCCTCACCAGAAAAGATAGTGACATCTGGATAGTTGGCCAATTCTTTGCGGATCACTTCTTTCATCTGCTGGGTCTTGCTGGCAAAAGCTTCTTGGTTTTCCATAGCTAAGCGCAGGGCTTTTGCGGTTGCTGCGATACCTGCCACGTTCTCAGTTGTCGAGCGCATTTCTTTTTCTTGACCACCTCCGGTTAAGAGAGGGGGTAATCTTTTTGCCTTCTTTGATGTAGACAAAGCCAACTCCACGAAGGCCATGGAATTTGTGACTAGAGAAGGTCGCAAAGTCCACGCGCTCTGGTAGATAAACTTCTGTTGCTACCTTTGCCAAGGCTTGAACCGCATCGACATGGAAACTAACCGTTGGGCGATCTTCCAGAAGAGCGGCGATGTCATGAATGGGCTGGATGGAGCCAATCTCATTGTTGACGGCCATGACAGAGACCAAGGTCGTATCTGGACGGAGAAGACTAGCCAAGGCATCCACCTTGACAAAGCCACGCGCATCCACTGGAGCATAATCCACTTCGAATCCCTGCGTCTTTAACCAAGCAGCGGACTCCTTGATAGCGGGATGCTCAATGTCAGAGACAATGATATGCTTGCCATAAGGAGCTTTCTCAAAAGCGACACCCTTGAGGATCCAGTTGTCCCCTTCGGTCCCACCAGACGTGAAGTAAATTTCCTCAGCTTTCTTGCCAATTAGCTCCGCAATCTGTTTCCGAGAAGCTTCCAAAATACGAGTCGCTTGACTACCTAGATTGTGCAAACTAGAAGGGTTGCCCCAGATCCGAGTGGCCACTTCTGTATAGGTCGCAAGGGCCTCTGGATAAGGTTTGGTCGTTGCTGAATTGTCAAAATAAATCATGTCCTACGCATCCATCACTTTCTTTTTACGTAACTTCTATTTTATCATTTCTAACCGCTTGGGACAAGGATTTGATAAAGAGAGATGAAGCAAATTCGCTCTATAAAATTCAGTTCTTTTTAGACATTTTTCAGAAAATGACTTATAATAAGAAAGTGTTAAAAAACAATTTTTGATAGAAAGAGAATGAACATGTCACAATATTCAAGAAGCAACAAAAACCAAAAACCTGAGGATACTACAGATTCTAGACCCTCACGTGGTGAAAAAGTGAAACAAGGCCTATCCGTATTTCAAACGGTTGTAGCTACGATTGCCAGTCTCTTAGGGATTATCGTCACTTCCTTTACCATTATGAGCCTGCTCAATAAAGACAATCAAAAAACAGAAGACAAACCATCTAGCAGCACCAGCGTCGTCGTGGTCCACGATAAGGGATCTGACTCAAGCGCTACCAATACAGATGCTAACACCAATACACAAACCGATTCAAGCAATACAGATGCTAGTTCACAAAAAGAAACCGATAGCTCATCCGCTACAGAAACCAGTTCATCTGCTGCACAAGACCAAGGCTCCACAGCAACAGACAGTGGCGCAGATACCGCATCATCCGGAACAAACTAAAAAATCAGTAAGGACAGTCTTACTGATTTTTTTTGGCTTTCGATTCCAGCTTTTTCTGATTTTTATAGAAAGCATCTATCTCATTGCCATACTCCCATTTGAGCTTTAAGCGCTCTTCCTGGATTTGATTCAATTGCTTATATGGAAAGTTCATAGGCCTATCACGATAAGTTGATTCAGCTAATGAACCATATAGATTGTCAAAACTTCTCAAATTCTAATTACTCAAATAATCTTCCCCCTATATTAATGTCGGATCCTATATACATCTCATCTAGATTCAATGTATTGTCCTCATTAATTGGGATATCTACTCCCCAACCCGATTCTTCAATATGATTTATACCTCCATAAACATTCATATAATATTCAGGAGTTGTCAGTCCACCATCACTCCATTGTGTATGATCCCAATCAATCTGAACGGATTCAACTTTTGAATTTTGTGCTTTGACTAAATCAATAACCTTCTGTTCGTGTTCTTTTAGATAGTCAAGTTGTTCTTTTTTTATCTCTTCTTCTGTTTTTTGTACAACTTTCTTTGAGGATGAGGCCGTTACCTTCTGTTCGGGGCTTTTGGTCAGGGTCATGATTTTTCCTCCAAGAAAAACCAATCCTAGGATCGGTAACAAAATGATCAAAAATAGTTCCACACGTCTCTTCATAAATCCTCCTTACAGACTTTGAATCTTCCAGGTCTTACTCAATATAATCACCCTTAATACTAATATTATAGCCCATACTGAATGTCATCTTTTGATCAGAATCAAATACAACATCCACCCTCCATCCTGAATCTTCAAGTTGATTGACGGTACCAAAAATTTCTATGACCTCATCTCCACCTTGTGGTGTCCCATTTCCACCATCAATCCATTGCGTTTCGTCCCAATAAATCTGAACAGATTCAACCTTTGGACTCTTTGATTTCACAAAATCGACGATTTCTTGATCGTGCTCTTTGAGATAAGCAAGTTGTTTTTGTTTGATCACTTCTCTATCTTCTTTAGTGGAGGAAGAGGTGGCAGTTTGTGCTTGTTTCGTATGAGCTTTTTGTTTTACAGTACAACCTCCAATGCTTGTGAAAATAAGCATTAAAGCTATTAACTTAAGTCTACATTTCATTTTACTTTTCATTTTCCTCCTAACACTAATACTTCTATTTACTTAGGAAAAAATTTTCCAGCCACCATTTTCCTCGATATAGATATCATTAAGCATGCCCATTTTTTTGATAGTTGGTATGCTATTTTGATCTTCTAGGTAAAAATCAACGGAGAATTTTGTATTTTCTAATTGATTAATCTTACCAGAAATAGATAAATTGTATCCACCACCCTGAGGCGTTCCGTTTCCAGACTCTTCAATTTGCATACTGTTCCAATCAATCTGAACGGATTCGACTTTTGGATTTTGAGCTTTCACAAAATCAACAATTTCTTTTTCATGTTCTTTCAAATAGGCTAGCTGCTTTTGTTTAATGGCTTCTTTATCTTCTTTTGTGGTTGAAGAGGTGACAGTCTGCGCTTGTCTGCTCTTTTCACGTTCTTTCTTCACACATCCTACTAGACATCCAAGTGTTGAAATGAAAGCAAGTGCGATTATCAAATTGTTTATTTGTTTTCTCATAATTTTATTTCGTTTAAAGTGATTCCTCTATTGCATCTCTCATTGTCTAACGGACGGATCATTTCTTTTCTACCCGATACAAATTGTCTGAACCAATTGAATCTATTTTAGGCATTTTATTTTCGTCTAACGTAAAATTCAGGCTAAAATTTGTTAGATCACTTCCATTGGCATAACCATAAACTAATAGTATTTCGTCACCTCCCTGAGGCGTTCCATTACCTCCTACAACTGTTTTAATACTGTCCCAGTCATAAGACACCTGCGTAATGTTAGCATTATGAGCTTTAACATAGGCTGTCATCTCTTGCTCGTGTTCTTTCAGATATGTGAGCTGTTTTTGTTTAATGGTTTTTTTGTCTTCCTTGGTTGTCGAAGGGGTTGCAATGGGTGCTTGTTTCGTTTGCTCTTTTGAATTTATGGTACATCCTCCTATACTTGCAAGGAGAGCTAATGTAGTGATTAATTTAAACGCCGTTTGTTTTATCATGTGCTATCTTTTTCTAAAACAGTTCTTTTTCAAAATGCATTATACTTGATCAGGAAATAGGCTTTCCGTCAATCGTAGGTTCATGGAGCATAAACATTTCTCGCATGTTAATTGACTGATCATCATTAATTGGAATATCCACTCCCCATCCTGAGTTCTCGATATGATTAATGCGTCCAAAAATATTCATATAATATTCGGGAGTTGTAAGCCCACCATCACTCATCTGAGTTTCATCCCAATCAATCTGAACGGATTCGACTTTCGGATTTTGGGCTTTCACAAAATCGACGATTTCCTGCTCGTGTTCTTTGAGATATGCTACTTGTTCTTTTTTTATTTCTTCTTCTGATTTTTGTACGACTTTCTTTGAAGAAGTGGTTGTTATCTTCTGTTCTGGTCTTTTGGTTAGATGCATGATCTTTCCTCCAAGAAAAACCAGTCCTAGGATCGGTAAAAGAATAATCAAAAATAATTCCAGTTGTCTCTTCATCTCTTCTTCTCCAATCCTTCCTTTCATGACTGGATGGGCCAGTCACTTTCCTTACTATTATAGCATCTTTCATTTGAATCTCAATCTAACTCACTAGTTAGAGACTATATGCAGCAATCATAAAAGAACTTTCGGGGTTCTTCTAGAATATAGGTAATCCTTTTTTACAAATAACAACCTAAGTGATGCTAAGAATTCAAATGTTGCATTTATGTAGAGTATCTAAATATATAATGAAACTTTCCGCTGTGAGAAAAGTGCTAGAAACACCATTGTTTCTAGCACTCGGGAGTTTTGAAACTTTAGGTTCAAAACTAAGTCATGGAACTTCGTAGAAGTTCGCTGACGTCCGTATTCACTTAAGGAAAGTTTCTAAGAGGAGTTTATCTTCAATCAAAAAGGAACCCGAAGGTTCCTTTTGTGTTATTTTCGATACATCTTGACCTGAAGGTAAAGATCGTTATAGACTCCAAGCAATTTCTTGCCTAATTGTTGATAGACTTCCAAATGGTCCAGCGTTTCATCGCTTGGATAGAAGGATTGGTCATCTTGGATTTCTTTTGGCAACATGGCTTTGGCTTTTTTATTTGGCGTTGAGTAGCCGACATAAAGTGCATTTTTCAAAGCATTTTTAGGACGAAGCATAAAGTTAATAAAAGCATATGCTGCTTCTTTATTTTTCACGGTTTTTGGAATGACAATGTTATCAAACCAAAGGTTGCTGGCTTCAGTTGGGACGACATAGCGAAGATCCTTATTGGCTTCGAGCATTTGGCTGGCTTCTCCTGAGAAAGTAACCCCAATAGCCGCATTGTTTTGGATCATATAGCCTTTCATCTCATCAGCCACCAAAGCTTTAATATTTGGCGTCAAGGTGTAGAGTTTATCTACTGCCTCTTGCAATTTCTTTGGATCCTTTTCATTGAGGCTATAGCCCAAGGTATTGAGACCAATTCCCATGACCTCACGCGCACCATCGTACATCATGATGTCATTTCTGTACTCTTCACGCCAGAGATCTGACCAATGTTCAGGAGCATTTTTGACCATCTTGGTATTGTAGATAATCCCCAAGGTACCCCAGAAATAAGGGACTGAATATTGGTTGCCCGGATCAAACGATTGGTTCAAGAGTTTTGGATCGATATTTTCCATCCCTTTGATCTTGGATTGGTCCAACTTTTCTACCAGATGTTCATCCATCATCTTGGCAATCATGTATTCACTAGGAATCGCAATATCGTAGGTGGTTCCCCCTTGCTTGATCTTAGTGTACATGGCTTCGTTGGAATCAAAGGTATCATATTGCACCTGAATCCCTGTCTCTTTTGTGAATTCCTTGAGCAAGTCTGGATCGATATAATCTCCCCAGTTGTAGATGACCAGCTTGTCACTATTTTTGGTATTCATGCTCGCTTCGATCTGGTGGCTAATTCCCCAGAGGACCAGAATGACAAGGACAATCCCTGTTAGGAATGAATAAAGTTTTTTCATGCTGCTTCCTCCTTTTCACGGGTAATAAAGTAATAACCGATGACCAAGAGCACACTAAAGAGAAAGACAAGGGCGGACAAGGCATTGATACTGAGGGAAATCCCTTGACGCGCACGTGAGTAGATCTCTACAGACAAGGTTGTAAAGCCATTTCCGGTTACAAAGAAGGTCACGGCAAAGTCATCAAGCGAATAGGTAAGGCCATAAAGTAGCCCGCAATAATGGCTGGTGTCAGATACGGCAACATGATCTCTTTGAGCATTTGCACTTGGGTAGCTCCTAAGTCATAGGCAGCATTGACCATATCCCGGTTCATTTCCTTGAGTCGTGGCAAGACCATCAAGACCACAATGGGAATCGAGAAGGCCACGTGGCTAGCCAGAACAGATAGGAAACCTAGCTGGTACTTCACCGTCGTAAAGAGAATCAAGAAGCTGGCCCCAATCATAACGTCTGGTGCTACCATGAGAATGTTGTTGATGGAGAGCAATGGTCCTTCTAACTTTTTCTTGGATTGGTAAATATAAATGGCTCCAAAGGTTCCAATCACTGTCGCAATCAAGGCTGACAAGAAGGCCAAGAGGAAGGTCTCTGATAAGATCAGCATCAGGCGACTATCTGCGAACAATTCATTGAAATGCTCAAGCGTGAAGCCCGTGAAGGCATTCATATCTCCCCCTTTATTGAAGGCATAAAAGATCAAATAGAAGATGGGAAGATAGAGGATCAGAAAGACGAAGCCTAGATAGAAATGGGATACTTTTTTCATCGTTCTCTCCTTTCTCTCGTTGCCCACATGGTAAGGAGCATAGCAAGGATCAGAACAACTCCGATGGTGGAACCCATTCCCCAGTTTTGTGTAGTCAGGAAGTGCTGTTCAATCGCAGTCCCCAAAGTAATGACCCGGTTTCCACCGATCATCCGTGTCAACATGAAGAGGCTCAGACTAGGAATAAAGACAGATTGTACACCTGAGCGGACTCCATTCATGGACAAGGGGGAAGACCACATGACGGAAGGTATCCCAACGATTGGCTCCCAAATCATAGCTGGCATTGATCAAGTTTGGATCTAAGTCATCTAAGACATTAAAGATCGGCAAAATCATAAAAGGCAACTCGATGTAGCTGGCTACAAAGATAAAGGAGAAATCAGTAAAGAGGATCTGCTGGGGAGCGACTCCGAGAAAGCTTAAAAAGCTATTGATGGAGCCGTTTTGACCAAAGATTCCGATAAAGGCATAGGCCTTGAGCAAGAGATTGACCCAGGTTGGCAAGACGATCAACATCAACCACAACTGCCGGTGTTTGAGCAGCGTCAAAAAGTAAGCAGTCGGGTAGGAGATCAAGAGCGTCACCAGGGTGACGATTCCGGCATAAAGGACCGAATTAAAGCTCATCTTTAAATAGGTCAGATTTTGCGAAGTAAAGAACTCTTTGTAGTTTTCAAGTGAAAACTGCCCTTCAACGTTAAAAAAGGATTGAAAGATGATCATGACTACAGGAGCCAAGACAAAGAGAAAAATCCACAAGAAATAGGGGAGGATAAATAGATTAGAGGTTGTTTTCTTCATCTCTTTCCTCCTCAATGGCATTAATCAAACCAGCTTCTTGCTCTTCCACTTCAACGTACTCTTCGATCCGTGCATCGAATTCTTCTTCGGTTTCGTTGAGACGCATAACGTGGATATCTTCTGGTTCAAAGTCTAGCCCGATAACTTCTCCCACGATAGCCTTACGAGTGGAGTGAATCATCCACTCATTTCCCAAATCATCATAGGCGATGATCTCGTAATGAACACCACGGAAGAGCTGGGTGTCCACTTTCACTTGGAGCTTGCCTTCTTCAGGAAGAGTGATTTGCAAGTCTTCAGGACGAATGACGACTTCAACTGGTTCATTTGGACGCATCCCCCCATCGACGGCTTCAAAGCGTTTGCCATTGAACTCAACCAAGTAGTCCTCGATCATGCGACCATCTAGAATGTTAGACTCCCCGATAAAGGTGGCTACAAAGTGGTTAATCGGTTCATCATAGATATCAACCGGTGTACCAGATTGGACGATTTCTCCTTCATTCATGACAAAGATCCAGTCACTCATGGCAAGAGCTTCTTCTTGGTCATGGGTAACAAAGACAAAGGTAATCCCCAAGCGTTGTTGCAATTCCCGCAACTCATACTGCATGTCTGTCCGCAGTTTCAAGTCAAGTGCAGACAAGGGCTCATCTAAAAGGACCACTCGTGGTTCATTGATAATAGCCCGGGCAATAGCTACCCGCTGGCGTTGACCACCGGATAATTTTTGGATCGAACGTTTTTCAAATCCAGCTAACTGGACCATTTTCAAGACTTCTGAAACCCGACGTTCGATCTCAGCCTTGTCCAGCTTTTTCAAACGAAGGGGAAAAGCCACATTTTCAAAGACCGTCATATGTGGAAACAGGGCATAGGACTGAAAGACGGTGTGGACATCCCGTTTGTTGGTAGGGACATCATTGATCCGTTCCCCGTCAAGATAGACATCTCCAGTCGTCGCATCCAAAAGACCGGCAATGATATTAAGGATGGTCGATTTTCCAGATCCAGATGCACCGAGCAGGGTATAGAACTTCCCTTCTTCCAATTCAAAATTGATATCCTTTAGGACAACGGTTCCGCTATCTTCAAAGACCTTTGAAACATTTTTAAACTCAATAATTGGTTTTTTCAATTCACATAAATTCCTTCTTTACTGCAATTACCAAACTGCTTTTTCAAACGAAAATGCGTGACTGACAGGAAGACCTGTCAGACCACCAATACCTCTCGGGGACTTACTAGACTGCCCCACCTATTTACGGTATCGATAGGCACTCACCCCCTCTCCGACTGATGCTATCGATGGTTCACTATCAATTGTTCTTCAATACTTAAGCTCTTAGGCTTGGCCGATAATACGAACTTCTGGTTCTAAACGGACGCCTGAATGAGCTTCTACTGCCTCAATGACATGGGCGATCAAATCTTCGTAGTCCTTAGCTGTTCCATTATCGACATTGACCATAAAGCCGGCATGCTTTTCAGAAACTTCCACACCACCGATTCGATAGCCTTTTAGACCTGCTTCACTGATCAATTGACCTGCAAAATGACCGACAGGACGCTTAAAGACAGATCCACAAGAAGGGTATTCAAGGGGTTGTTTCAACTGACGAAGATGGGTCAACCGATCCATCTCCTGCTTGATCGCCTCGTGATTGCCTGGTGACAAAGCAAATTTGGCAGAGATGACAACAGCGCCTGTCTCTTGAATCTTAGAATGACGGTAGCCAAAAGCTAGTTCACTCGCTGACAGAGTTTCGATCTCTCCGTCTTTGGTCAAGACCTTACAGGATACAAGGACATGCGCGATCTCTCCCCCATAGGCTCCCGCATTCATAAAGACAGCACCACCGACACTGCCTGGAATGCCACTAGCAAACTCGAAGCCTTTCAAACTATGGTGCAAGGCCACATGAGTGGTGTCGATGAGTTTAGCTCCTGCCTCTGCTTCGATCACATAGCCGTCCACACTGATGTCACGCAAGCGATCAAACATAATGACAAATCCCGGAATGCCCCCATCACGGACAATGATATTGGACGCATTGCCCAGGACCATCCATGGGATTTGCTCTTGGTTGGCAAATTGGACGATGCGTTTTAATTCGTATTGATTGCGAGGAAAGGCTAAAAATTCAGCATTCCCACCTACCTTTGTGAAGGTATAATATTTTAAAGGTTCTTGAAAACGGATATCAATCCCTTCAAGAATTTGATTCATTTTTCATTCATCTTTCTGTCTGTTCTCTCTCTATAAAAATACAAACTATTATACCAAATTTTTGACTATTTTTCGACCCTAAAAAACAAAAGAAGACCTATAATATTCAGGCCTTCCTTTTATCATTCACTATGCAATTTTACGAGCGATAGTACGATTCTTCTGTCCATCCAGAGCTGATTTGACCGAAATCCAAGCACCACCAAGAGTGAAGACAGCTAAGAGTCCTAGATTCAAGTAAAATTTATCTGGGACGTCCCCTGAGAATGTCGCTTCATTGAGAAGCGTCCAGGACATACCAAATGGCAAATCCAGTTCACTCATGAGCGCCAAAGTATAATCTAATTGGTTGACCAAAAAGACCGTCAAGACCATCAATATAGCTGAAACTACCACACCTTTTTTAGTCAATTTCTTACCAAGGATCTCATAACCTTTGATAGTACAATAACCGAGGGCAGCCCCTGCTAAAACAGATACATAGCCAAGACGCGCTACCAAGAGGGCAACTGCTCCACCGATGATTACACCGATCACAGCCCCTACAATCCCTAAAAGGAAGTTTTCTTCCCGCGCTTCATAAGCCTCAACTGTATCTTGCACTTCGGCTTGGTAAGCTCTAAAGGTTGCATCGTCGATTAAGAAGATCGCATCTCCAATTTGATACAGACCAATTGGTCCTTCCTCACCCGTTTGCGCATTCACTTGCACAAATTGGTGGTTGAGCAAGAAATCAACAATATCTTGGATAGCTGTCCATAAGGTTTCGACAGCCTTCCCTTTGGTCATTCCACCTTTGACTACGATCGAGGTCAAGTAACCATCAGAAGAGATGGCATTAATGGCTTTTGATTGTTCTTTCAATTCATTCCAAAGAATTTCACTATCTTCGATCAAGTCTCCTTCGGAACCTTGTTTCACACTGAGTGAAATGGTAAATACATTCTTGGTTTGAGCGCCTTCAATGACTAACAAGAAGCCTTCCCGCTCTCCATACATCACACGGGCTTCGCCATCAAATTGCAGACCAAGATCGGTAGCAATACTATATAAATATTCTGGTTTCATGTTTCCCCCTAGATTTTTCGGGAAAGCTTGAGCTTTTTCCCCATACAATTCCCATTCTACCATAGAAGAAGCAAAAAGGACATATACATTCGTATACATCCTTCTTTCATTTGTGTTACATTGAGGTTTATTTCTCAACACGAACGCCAAATGTGTCGATTTTAAGTTGGAAAATCTGACCTTCTAGTCCGAGTTTTTCAAGAGCTGCGACAAAGGCTGCTGTATGCTCTGGCGCTAAGAGGTTCATGATTGTTGGGCCTGCTCCTGACAGATAGGTAGCGTAGGCCCCATGAGCATGTGCTACTTCTTTGACCTGAGGGAACTCTTTGACAAGAGATTGACGGTAGCGTTCGTGGAAATGATCTGACTCGATGGAGCGACCAGCCGTCAGCAAATCTCCCTTGAGGAGAGCTGCAATAGCGACATTGGCTACGCTACTAGCTGCAACAGCTTCCTTATAAGACCATTCTTTCGGTAGGACATTGCGACTATCACTAGTCTTCAATTGGTAGCTCGGTACAAAGGCTACAAGGTCACAGCTTGGGAAGTCAGCCGTGACATATTGGACATCTTCACCGATGTAGCTCGCGATGACCATATTCCCAAAGATAGCTGGCGCTACATTATCCGGATGACCTTCGATCTCGGTCGCGATGCGTAATTTCTCAGCGTCTGATAGCTGGAGGTTGGCTAATTGGTTGGCCAATTCAATCCCTGCGACAATGACCGAGCTAGAAGATCCAAGACCACGCGCCAAAGGCACTTGACTGGTCATTTTGATCCGGTGGGGTTGCATGTCTGTTGAAATAGAAAGAGCTGTTGAGAGCAAAAGGTTTCTCATCTGTCGGAATCCCTGCTCCTAGATCATGCTCAATGAACCAAGCATCAGCTGGTTCAAGGACTTCAATGGTCAAATAGCGAGTCACGGCAATCCCAACAGAATCAAAACCTGGCCCTACATTGGCACTGGTTGCTGGAACAATAATTTTCATGCTTATTCTCCCAAGACTTTAAAGGTATTCAAGAGTTTGAAATTCGCCTCTGAATCCAATTTTTCAACCAAGTTCTTGAATTGAGTTTGGTTGACTTGGTGGGTAATGATGACGACACTTGCATAGTGACCATCTGAGTCTTCTTGGAGGATTTGCTTGAAGGAAGCTCCTTCTGCATTAAAGATTTCCGCAAGACGCAAGATTTGACCAGTCGCATCTGGTGCCTTAATTGAGAAGTAATAATTGTTCTTCACGTCTTCTGGCTTAGCCAATTGAAGAGGGCGGCTGTATTCATTAAAGGCTTTACCGATTGTTCCCTCTTTTAGTCGACGGACAATGCGAACGAGGTCGGCTACGACACTTGTCGCAGTTGGTTTTTGACCAGCACCTGGTCCGTAGTACATAGACTCACCAATACCGATGGATTCCACATAGACCGCATTCATAACGTCGTTCACTCCTGCGAGTGGATGTTGTTTTGGAAGGAAGGTTGGTGTCACTTCTGCTGCGATCCCTGACTCTGTTTCAACGATAGAGCCGACCAGCTTAATGACATATCCAAGGCTTTGAGCAACCGATACATCTTGAGGAGTGATTTGGCTGATTCCTTTGTGACCCACTTGGTCAAATTGGATATTCATCCCAAAGGCAAATTGGCTCAAGATCACCATCTTGTATGCAGCATCGATTCCTTCAACGTCATTGGTTGGATCACTTTCAGCGTAACCAAGACGTTGCGCTTCTGCTAAAGCATCCTCATAAGTCCAGCCTTCTTCAACCATTTTGGTCATCATGAAGTTAGAGGTTCCATTGACCACACCAAGAACCTTGGTCACCTTGTCTGAGGCCAAAGAATTGACCAAAGTTCGAAGGATTGGGATCCCACCAGCTACGGCAGCTTCGTAATAAAGTGCCACTTTGTGTTTTTGAGCAATCTCTAGCAACTCGCTTCCATGAACGGCAAGAAGGTCTTTGTTAGCAGAAACTACATGCTTGCCTGCTTCCAGCGCACGGGTGATAAAGGTCTTAGCTGGCTCGATACGACCCATCAATTCGACCACGATGGCAATGTCCTTGTCTTCAATGATCTCATCAACATTGGTCACAAAGTTGTAGTTGTGACCAGCAGCTTGCAATTTCCTTTTCCGCATCATCACGAACCAAGACCTTAGCGATCTCGATTTCATCTTGAGCTGCCTGGGTGATTTTTTCATGGTTTTCTTTTAATAAAAATGGTACGCCACTTGCAACAGTACCAAATCCTAGTAAGGCAATCTTAACAGACATCCTATTGACTCCTTGAATTTTCTATAGTAGCTCCATTATAACAAAAACTTGAGCGTTTGACAGCCAATTGCCTTAAAAATTCTGAATTTTCATGACAGGATCTGCCTGTAGCAAGTTCTGGAAAAGAACATAGAATTTGTGGTACAATAAAGAAAATAATGAAAACGGTGACACTATGAGTAAACGAAGAGTACCTAAAAAAATCAAAGCCCTACTTGGAATCAATGCCCTCCTCCTAGTCTGTATCTTTATTTGTAGCTTTCTTCTGATCAAACGGATCACTCAGCCGAGTGACGGAAATACAAGCGGCACTGCCGTGACGCGTTCTCTCGAGGAAGGTAGTTCCTCTATCGAGTGGACTCGGGTGAAAAAGCCGGTCAAACTGCCCATCCTCATGTACCACTCCGTGCACAATATGGCCGAGTCTGAAGCTGCCAATGCCAATCTGATTGTCGATCCAGAAACCTTTGAAAGCCAACTAAAGGCCCTGAAAAATGCGGGTTACTACACATTGACGCCAGAGGAAGCCTATCGCATCCTCGCTAAAAATGAAGTCCCCAAAGGAAAGAAATATGTCTGGCTGACCTTTGATGATGGTGTCGAGGATTTCTATACCATCGTCTATCCGCTTCTTAAGAAATACAAGATGACCGCCACTAACAATATCATCACGGACTTTACCCAAAAGGAAAAAGAAAATGTCCTGACCTTTGACCAAATCAAAGAGATGAAAAAAGCTGGCTTGACCTTTGAAAGCCATACGGTCAATCATCCAGACCTAGCCAATTCCAGTCTTGAGACCCAAAAGAATGAGCTGGTCGCTTCTAAACGCCTGCTGGATAAGGTGCTGGATCAAAATACTAGCGTTATCGTCTACCCATCTGGTCGCTACAGCCAGGTTACAATCGACCAAGCCAAGAAAGCTGACTACAAACTAGGCCTCACCACTAAAAATGGACTCGCCAGTTCCGCTGATGGCCTCTATGCCCTCAAACGAGTCCGGATCCTTCCAACCACTACAGGAGAGGACCTCCTAGCCATGATCCAAGAATAAAGAAAGCCCCCTATCTGAGATAGGGGGCTTTTGTTAGAGTTCCTTATAAAAAATTTTTTTAAATCGTTGATTCATAAACTGTAATAGGATTCAAAAATTCTTAAAATAGCTTCATCATTGATTCGCTATAGTCTTTGACTTTCTTTTATAAATGCTCAAAACAATAGCAAATGACAACAACTGCCAAAGAATAATTCTCACTATCTGCAAGCTATCTGATTCAGAATTTGAGACAACATGAACCAGATTTGAAGCAAGATTGTTGAAAAGATGATCTCCTAGTCCTAGCCACAAGGAACCTGTCATTTTGTAAAGTAAGGACCATTTGATGCTCATCATTCCCGCTAGGATAACATAGCCAATCCCCATGGTAATAAGATTTAAGAGTGGAGATTCTCCTTGAAGATAATCTCTGAACGGCATTGCCAAGTGCCATATTCCAAATAGGAAGGCTATAAAGAATAGACTCTTACGGTAAGAAATCCCTTCAAGAATTTTGGTGAAAAGGCCACGAAAAACTCCTTCTTCCATCCACACATTTATCAGGTTAAATAACACACTTAGCATGATAAACAAGATGCCTGCTTGTGATCCTTTTTCATCAGTTAAAGAGAAACCACTCGCATAAAATGATAAGTGAACATTGCCATGAGGAAACAAGAGAACAATACACTCAACTGTATATGCAAAGATGGAGCACACTAAACCAAAGAGCAGGCCATTTCCTATACCTCTTATAATTCCATTAGGTGTAAAACCAATATCTGTCCATCTTAATTTGCTAATTGAAAGAATTCCCCACAATAAAAGTATTCCAAAAAGCTTGTGTAGAAAATTCTCCGATAAAAAAGTTTCATCTGTCCTCATATAGAAGTATTCGAATAGCCTTGCTACTGAGCAGATAACAAATATAATTGAACAACTTAAAACAGGGCTTTTCAATAGTCTATTTAGCATATCTTCCTTTCAAATGAGTCTTTTATAAAAATTAATTTCAATATTTTACTAAGTCCAATTATCTATTTTTCAGATTTTGAGAAAACGAATGACCCTATTTTTTTGACGACGGCTATTACAACTAAAACCATCGCATACAATAAAAATGGCGGAATTAAAAGAAGTGCGATTTTCCAGCCTTTGAAAAAAGCAAGCCCTTTTGTGGATTTAGTTGATTTAGCTGGTTTGACTTCTACCAGCTTCATTCGTAATAATTTCAAAGTGACTTCTTCTTGTCTTGCATCAAGCAAAACACTCTTTTCTCCTGAGTTTTCACTATCTAGATAGGCCTGAGCCATTCGGACCAGATACAATCCCTCATCTTCTTTCGCAATGGTACGAAATAGCTCCATTGCCTTATTTCTATTCCCTTTGAGGTACTCATTGACTGCCTTCAGATACATAGATTCCAATTGTGAGAACTTGTTGTTTGTCACTTCCTTTAGAACGGCATCATTGGGCTCTTTTTTGACTAGTATATCGTAGCGGGCTCTATATGCCATCTTGAGTGGTTCAACATCTGCCAAATAGTCAGCTAGTAGCTCCTCAAACTGATCTTCCTTCAAATCAGGTCTAGAAAATAGGTTCACATTCAAGAGAATTTCGTTTAATTTTACTTGTTCAACATCTGTAAACTTCTGATTCTTTTTGAGTTCGTCTACAACTGCTTCAATGAATCCAAAGTCACCAATCCTATAGAAATAGAAAATAGTGGCAACCTGTACACGCGCTTTAATAGTTTTGATACTCTTTCTTTTTTGGTTCAGAATATAGCTTGCCATCAAGTCAAGATTTATGTCCTTATAGATAAGACTATTCAACTTCTTAATTAAAAGAGTATCTTTAATGATAACTAGAACCAGCTCAAATGGTAAGTAAATCAAAAAACAAATGAGAGCAATTTTTTTACTTTGAGTCACTTGCACGATATATAAAAACGGTAAGGCTATAATGACCAATAGGACTATCACTGGAATATTGTATCGTTTTCTTAGTTCTTTATAATCTTTCACCATAAAACTCCTTAATTGTTAGTTTGTTGTGAATTGACGTTTGTTTGCTCTGTCTTTTAAAAAAATCACTTAAAAGTCCAACTTAATGGTTTAACTTTACAAGTTAACTCCTACCATGATACCGAAATTTTGCGACTGGGGCAACTTCCTCACTAGTTGGAAATAGTTGCAAGAAAAAAACCACCTCTCGGTGGTGATTACTTCTTCTTTTGTGGGAAGAGAGGGAGCCCTAGGGTCGCGATCTTCTCAGCGGGGATCTTCATGCCATCCTTGATCCATTTGGAGATGACAGAGACAATGGCTGAGCTCCAGAAGGAATTGAGGTAGCTGCCAGCTCCATTCGAGGAGTTGCCATTTCGTTTTTCTAAAAAGTCATAGACCGCCTTGGTCAAGAGTCGCTCGAAATTATAATCAATGGCCAGGCTGATGATCTTGGCTTCTTTTTTGACTTCCTTAAAGAGGTAGACCCAGACTTGGTAGAGGTCTGTCTTGAGATTGTAGCCATCTAAAGACTTGGTAATCTTTGCGATACTAGATTGAAAGATGGACTCTAGAATCTCTTCTTTGGAGTCATAATTACGGTAAAAGGCTGCGCGAGAGACACCGGCACGCTGAACCAGCTCAGAGATGGTGATCTTTTTTTCAGATCTTTTTTTCTCCAACAATTGCAGGAGAGAGATTTCGATGGATTCTCGTGTAATCGCATTGTTTTCTCGGTTAAATCGTTTGAGATTTTCCAAGGATTTCTCGGATATTTTTCTTTCTGCCATAACATTTACTTTCTATCTGTCTCACCTGATGATATCTGCTTGGATAGCATTGTACTTCATGATATAATTGTAAAAGAAGACATACTACTTGTCAATGTACATTTAACAATTATGAGGTATGAACTGATGAAATGGAAAATTATTGCGGATTCAGGCTGTGACTACCGCTCTTTGGACAATCTGGCACCGGATACGGAGTTTGTCAGTGTCCCATTGACCATCCAAGTGGGAGAGACCATCTATACAGATGACGCCCAACTCAATATCGATCAGATGATGGAAGAGATGTATGCGACTACGACAGCTTCTAAGTCTGCCTGTCCAAGTCCAGATGATTATATGAAGTCCTTTGAAGGAGCTGAAAATATCGTCGTTGTGACCATCACTGGAACCCTTTCAGGTAGCTACAATAGTGCTGAGGTGGCCAAGAAGATTTATCTAGAAGAGCATCCGAATACCAATATCCACGTCATTAATAGCTTGTCAGCTGGGGGTGAGGTGGACCTGATCGTTCGTAAGCTCAATCAGTTGGTCGCTGAAGGCCTCGATTTTGATCAAGTAGTCGATGTGATCACGACCTACCAGTCTAAGACGAAGTTGCTCTTTGTTTTGGCCAAGGTTGATAATCTGGTCAAAAATGGGCGTCTCAGCAAATTGATCGGAACGGTTGTCGGGCTTCTCAATATCCGTATGGTTGGGGAAGCTAGTAAGATGGGCACCCTCGAGTTGCTTCAAAAAGCACGGGGCCAAAAGAAAGCGATCAAGGCTGCTTTTGATGAATTAATCAAGGCAGGCTATAATGGCGGGCATATTACCATCGCCCACCGCAACAATGAAAAATTTATCGAGCAATTCTCTGAATTGGTTCGAGAAAAATTTGCCCGTGCAAACATCGAAGTCCTTCCTACTTCTGGACTTTGTAGTTTCTATGCCGAAGAAGGCGGGCTCCTCATGGGCTATGAAATTTAAGTTACCACTAAAAAGAGGCTAGGACAAAAGTCCTAGCCTCTCAATTATTTTTGGATTGTCGAGCAAAGGCGCAGTGGTTGAGTGGGCTCTACTACGCTGATTTCATCAGCTTTACAGCCCTACTCAACTGTGCGGAGATGGGACGACGAAATCGAATTCTAACAAATGACCGATTTCTGTCCCACTCTCTCTTTTTATTCTCCGATCTCTTGGTAGAGAGTGCGGATTTTTTTGCGGTAGATGGTAGAACTGATCCCAGCTCCGATTAGCAGGATGACACTATAAAGGATCACAGCCAGCAGGGTGCTGACGGAATGATAGGTCCAAATGAAGCTGACAATGATCAAGAGAAACATCACAAAGATAAAGACAATCAAGAGGATAGACTGAAGAACTGCATTCCCACGATGACGGGTCATCAACTCTGTGATATTGGTCCAGTTCGTGCTAAAATTTTGAAAATCTTTGACATAGTCTCGAATGCAGATCGGAATGGTGGTTACGACCCAGATCAGCAACATGGCAAGGATGGCCAAGGGATGCACACCAAAATAGAGACAAACACCAACCAGAAGAATGACAGGAAGAATGGATTGCACCAGATAGAGCAACCAAAATTTCATAAAGAGATAGCGTTTAAAATCAATAGGGAGCGATCTCAAGTATTCAAAGTTTTCGCGCTCTAGCGAAATACCGATACTGGTCAAGCCTCCAAAACTATTGAAAACACCGATCAAGATGGCAACAAGGGTCAGTGGTACCAGATACTGGGGTGTTAAGTAAGGACTGAGGCCCCCTATATTTTTTGATGCTCCTGCTGCTCCACTGAGGAGGAAAATATATGGCAGAATACTCATCATCAAGAGGACTTGCACCATAAGGGTTCCATCGCTCAAGAGTCTGCGATGATACTGAATGACAAATCGTCTAAAGGAGTCTTTCTGACCCACATGGAGCACTTTCACGCGCTCTTTAACGGTTTGGTTGGTCGCAACTGCAAGGGCCGCATCATAGAACTGCGGGATCACGATTTTGCGAACCAGGCCAATCAAGACCAAAAGCACCAGGATCCAGCCTAAGAGGCCCAGGAGCGCTTCTCCATCAAAAGGATTGAGGATGAACTGATGAAAAGCCGTAAAAGGTGGAAATAGAATGGGAATATCCGTTCCACCCGACACCTCTACCCGGTGAGTTTGGACTAGATTGAGATAGAGATAAGCTCCTAGACTCAGAAGGGAACCAATTCCGACCATGATGTTGGAGACCAGGGTCGTATGTTTTTTTAAAAAAAACACGGTCTTGGTAATCAAATGAGCTAGGATGATCGTCGCTAAAAAAAGAGAACGCCTAAGAGAATTAAGGCACAAAAGAGGCCTAGCAGGATCCCTAACGGATTGAAGCCGCCTGCTTGGACAGGCAGAATCAGAAAATAGCTGACCAAGGGAAGGATAGCCATGAGGAGGGTCAGGATGACCGAGATACTCTTTCCAGCAATGACTTCCGCATCTGAGAAGGCATAGGGCCGGTAAAACTGGAGGTCCTTGCTTTCATAAAAAGACATTGTAAAAACTCATAAAGCCTTGGGAAATGGTCATCAAGGAAAAGAGGGCGACCATATTGACAAAGAAGGCTGGTTGATGGACAAAAATCATAGATGCTAAAGAGCAAGCCAAATATGAGGAAATAGACCAATCCTAAAAAGAGGTAGTTGAGCACCGATTTGCGGGCGACATTGAGTTTGACGTCCGGTTTTTTGGCCTGTTTGGCACGTAATTTTGCGATCTGAGCGGGCTGACTGGCATAGATGATATTGACATTGACCAGTTGCTGGATAATCTTAAGACGCATGATCGCCACCTTCTTCCTTACGACCCGCTAGGCTGAGATAGATACTTTCCAGACTTTGTTCGGGATGTTGGCCCTTCAATTCCTCGATCGTCCCATAGAAAATGAGATTACCCTTTTTGAGAATGGCGATTTTATCACAGAGTTGTTCGGCCACTTCTAAGACGTGGGTAGAGAAAAATAACCGTCTTGTCATGATCCGCATGCTGGCGCATCATTTGTTTTTAAATCGTAAGAAGCCTGTGGGTCCAAACCGGTCATGGGTTCGTCCAATACCCAGATATCTGGATCTGACAAGAGGGTCGCAATGACGAAGACCTTCTGGCGCATCCCATGTGAAAAGGATTCAATCACTTCATAACGGTGGCTCTGAAAATCAAAGATCCTAAGAAGCTCTTCCAAGCGTTGATCACAATCTTTCTGACTCATATCATAAGAAGTCGCAACCAACTCCCAGAATTCATTGGCTGTGAGACGCAAGAAAAGATCTGGCGAATCTGCCACATAACCGATCTTCTTTTGATCGCCAGTCGATGGCTATAGAGGTCCTGACCATCCACTTCAATGGATCCAGTGGTTGGGGTGATGACACTGACCAGGCTCTTGATGGTTGTGGACTTGCCAGCTCCGTTGTGGCCAATCAGTCCGACAATTTGCCCATCTTCGATGGTCAGATTCAAGTGGTTGAGGGCAATATCCCCATCGTAATCTTTGGTAACTCCGTGAAATGTAATCATGCTAACTCCCTAATTGATCCTCATTGGGACCGTTTTTTCTTATTCTGTTGATAAGCGATCATCGAAATGGTAGAGCAATTCTAGCAGATAGTTTGGAATGGTCTCCAAGAAGTCTTCTTTGTAGACCCGCTCTCCTCGCTTATGCAATTCTTTACCCCATGGTCCTAGATTAACTGCCGGAACCTGAATTTGGGCAATTTTTTCCAGATCCAGATCATAGACCTGGGCTGGTGTGGCTAGGCTATCTAGGACGACTTGATAAGAAGCCACATCCTTTTCCAAGGCACAATAACTGGTGTCGTTAATCCCCATAAAGTATTCTTCGACTTTTAAGAGGTAACCTCTTGTGTCCAGATACTCGCGGTAATCAGTGATGAGGGACACGATATTGAAATCGGTATTGTCTAAAAAGCGGCAATTCATGGAAGGATAATATGGGGCGCAAAACCGATGACCACCATGGGATCTTTATCTCCGAGAAACTCAAGGAGTCGCTGGATTTGCTGAATCGCAAGGCTTTGGTAGCTGGTCCCATTACGAAAATCTTGCTCCGCTTTTTTATTAGAAGCTTCTCTAAAGGCTTGGTAGCCCTCTAAGGCTTGGCAACGTTCCTCTAGTTCTTGATAGGTGATGACTCTTGGCCTTGCAATAATGTGGTCTTGTCCTGCCTGATCCTGCAAATGCTCGTACTTCTTGTAAAAGGCGTCCAAGGCCTCTTGACTATGCTCATAGATTCGTTGCAAGAGCTCTTGGGGTGTTTTCTTCAAATGCAACACACTGAAATAACCAGCCGCATACAGCACGGTCGATACATCGTACTGCTCCTTCAAATCTCTGAGATAGGACCAAGAAGGAAGGGGAGACGTTTCTCCCAACGCCTGATCTGCCAGATCGGGATGAAGATCTAGCTGGCTTGCGATGGCTACTAGGAGCGACAAGGCATTGATCCCTTTGAGGGGCTCCTTCATATGGGACAAGACACCTTGCGCCACAACGACCGGCATGAGTTTGCCAACTGTACCAATGTGAAGGACCTTTTCTTTTCCTACTTCCGATTCAAAGGGCTCTGAATCCACTGCTAATACATAATTCAGATCAAACTTTTCCTGCAAATCTGTGAGGAGACCCAAAGCTCCTCGCATCCCACGTGAATAGGATTCCTCATCTCCAACAGAGAGATAGAGCAGATTGACCTGACCTTCTGAGGGAGTCACGATAGGCTTCCAGAACTCCCAATTGCAGGGCCAAGGTCGCTTTCATATCGCAAGAGCCTCTGCCAAATTTCCATTCTCCAGAAGCTAAATCTGCCTGCATATCGGGTCGCCTATCCAATGTTTTCAAGGCTTCTGCTACTTGATCAGAATCGAGCGCGATCTCCGACAAATTTCCATAGTCTTCTAAATCGACTGTATCATGGTGGTGGAAAAGGATAACTGTTTTTTTCTTGCCCTTATCGACCAAGGCCCAATTGACCGACCGATGCAAGTGATCCTGAGGCACCTGATAGCGCCCAAAGTGGTCCGGATGTTCCTTGAAATAGGGGATCTGGCCAATCCGTTGATCCAGGTAAGCTTCGATTCCTTGCTCGGTCTCCGTGTTGGTGAAGCTTGGAATCGCCAAGGCTTCGGTAAAAATCGTTTCGATGCTCTCTCTATTGGTGGTTTTCACTTTCTCTCCATCCTTTTTTCTATTATTCATCTTTGTGAGCTTTGCCAAGTGACAAGAGGCTGGTGAGCATGAGTCCTAGGAAGCCAAAGAGAGTCCAAGGGCTTGTTGCTTGACCTGTTTTTGGAAGGCTCGGTTGGCTTGTCGCTTCGATCTTATCTTTATCAGCTCTTTGAGCCAATTCTTGTGCAGTTTCTTCTTTTTGTTCCTTACGGAAGTCCATCGGATCCCGACCATGGCTTGGTTTTTGAGGGATTTCAGAAGCAGCTGGATTAGTTGGCGTCATTGGATTACTTGGAACAATTGGTTTTTCTGCTTGATCTACTGGACTTGGGTCTTGTTCAGGATCTACTTTTGGTTGAATGGTTGCAATTGGCAAGATCCGATCTGCCAATGTGGCATACTCTGTATCTTTTTTTCGCTCGGTTGATAACGGAACAAGAGAGACCGACTGTTTTTCTACGATTGGAATCGTTGCAGAAATAGAATCTGTCTTGAAGGTCACTTCATAAGGATCTGCAAAATAGATGTAATCCGGATCATAGGTGTGCAAACTCAAAACCAGTCGATGGCCTTTTTTCACTGTATAGAGATTTGGTTGCAGATACATGGTGTAATCATGATATTCATTTTCTTTCAGATCAATAGAATGACTAGAACTTGCTGAGTCATAGCGAGATGCTGGATTGGCCAGATTCATCCAACCACGCGCAATCACCACACTCTTAACCTTGTGGGTCTTGTAACGTTTGAGAGGCAAGGTTTCAAGGTTGCTACCATTCCAGTAGCCTGTCTCATCGATGGTTTCTTTTTCCAATGTGCGCGTGCTGTAGCCATCTTTATCATAGGTGATTTCTTCCTTGACCACATCAAATTCCTCATCGGAAACATCCATCAGAGTCGCACTGACATGGGCATGGTTCTTGTCTCCCTTGACAAAAGTCGCGCTAAAATGCACCGGAATATGACCTTTGATGGTCGTATCTTGGTCGACGGTGGTCGCATAGGAAGTCGCTACTTCTGAGGAATGGAAGGTCGCATCCTGGTTACGTGTAGTCCAGTTATTTCCTGTACCATAGTAATCGCCAGTTACTGTCACATCCTCCCGTTTAGAGTAGATTCGAGCGGAGATGGCATTGTTGGTATCCCATTTATCAAAAACGACGCCATTTACTTGGATCTAGATTGTCCTGAGCTGTTACTTGTGGAAGGTTTTCAATCCCATTTTCAATACCGTAGAGGTAATGGCTATACCAGAGATTCATCAGGTCATTAAAGGCTTGGCCTGCGACTTCTGTCCCTGACCAACGAGTAGATGGATAGATGTGATTGCCCTGGTGGAGCAAGACCTTGGGATCAATCCCTCGCCTTCTTATAGGCTTCCAGCATGAGTTCAAAATGTTTTGGTTTGACATTGTCATCATTGAGCCCTTGGATAATGAGAGGGCCGCCTTTTAAGTTGCTTGCATTTAAGGTGTAGTCGCGTTTGGCATATTCTTCGTTGTAATTATGACCATCCTTGTGTTGGAGCTCATTGAGTTTGGTGATATAGGTCGATAGTAATCCTTGACCTTGTCCCAATCTTCCTTATCAAGGATTCGGCCTGAGGTATAGACAGACAGCCAAGATAGGTCATTGGAAGCTCCGGTATCAAGAGGAGATCCTTGGCTGTTGAAATGGTCATACCAACTAGCAATCCCTGCAAACTGGCACAATGGTCTTTAGGCCTTCCACACCAGTAGAAGCTACACCAAATGTTGTCGTACCCTGCCCAAGATAAGCCTGTCATGGCGACGTTTCCGTTGGACCAGTCCGCCTTGACTTCCTGGTTGCTAGTCTTATCTGAGTAAGCTTTGCGTTTGCCATTGAGCCACTCAACGATATTTTTTTATAAGCGACTACTTCAAGGTCAGAGCCGGTCGTATTGATCCCGTCTGATCCTTTTTGAGCCCAAACCACTACTGGTCACCACTGCATAACCACGAACTAAGAAATAATTGTACCAGTTGAGATTTTTCATAATCATAATGCGTATAATCTTCAGAGCTTTCACGTGGATTGACGTAGTACCAATCCTTTGGATCAGTTGCTTTTGGCTACTTCTTCTGTCGTAACAGTCTTGGTTGCTTGGCGTTTGGCAGGTTTTTTTCATAGAGCTTGGCCATATCGAAGTTTCCACCTTCTTTGAGACCAATTGCCTCTAAGGTACGCTCTTCTGTTGTTCCTGTTACATAGGACTAGCTTCAAAAATGGTCGCGACTTTTATAGTCCCCATTGACAGCGACTTTTTGGCACCTGCACGAAGGTCTTGACCAAGTCAGGCTTGCCATCTCCATCCGTATCATAATCAGTTTCCACATAGACAATATAGCGGACGATGTCACTCTTGTCATAGGAGTAATGCTCCGGATCGTCCCCTGGCGTAAATGGGAAAATAGGTTGTGCTTTGCCATTCAAAAAGAGAGGTGTCTTCTTGTCAGCTCGGTAAGCGGCACGGAGCTGTTTGGCTACATCAACCATCGAAGTGAGATTAGTGACTGGAGCAGAGCCCTCCACTCCTTCCTTGACCATCCCTAGGCTCTTGGCAAAAGCTAATCGGTCTTTATCAGTAGATCCGACTTGATTTTTCCTTGGTAGCTCCAGTTCAATAGTTGATTGACTGCCTCCGTCACAGTGACTTCTTTTTCACGATCCTGGTCGGTTACAGTTGCACCAGTAATTTCAGCCAAGTCTCCTTGGGTTACTTTTGGAGCTGTGCTCACCTCTTGACTGCCAACGGTAGGCGTCGCAGGCGCAGGGCTTGGCTGATTGGCTAGAGTGGACTCAACAGTTGGGGCGCTCACTACCGCTGGACTTGACGCAGGTTCTTCATGTAGCTCAGTCGTCGGAGTAGTTGTCGGAGCGGTTGGCGAAGTGGTTGGTCTGTTAGTTTCTGAAACCTCTTCCACTTTCAGGATGTACGGTTTCTTTAGTGTCTCCTTGTGTTGAGGTCACTATTTCAGTAACTTCAGGACTTGCCGTAGAAGGAGTAACCGTCTCCTCAGTAGTTGTGCTGCTTACTTGGTCTGCTTGCACATGCTGGGCGAGTACAGCAGGGCTAATCAGTAAACCTGCAACGAGTAGAGAAACAAGAGTTGTTTTTTTCATAAAATGGTCTCCTTTCACCATTTTCAAAGTCAGTCCTAGCGGAGCCTGACTCTATTATGTTATATTTTCACTTCATTTCTTTCATGTATGCGATTTCTTTTCTAGAAAGGGCTTGCTTCCAGCGCAAACGTTTGTCCCATCCAACTATTTTTGGTAAAATAGGGACATTCACATGAAAGAAGAAATAAAAATGGAAAATCAAACCTTAATGCAATATTTTGAGTGGTATTTGCCCGCTGATGGGAACCACTGGACGCATCTTGCTGAAGATGCGCAACACTTAGCAGACTTGGGTATTCGTAAAGTCTGGATGCCACCTGCCTTTAAAGCTACATCTAACAATGACGTTGGGTACGGAGTCTATGACCTCTTTGATTTGGGCGAGTTCGATCAAAAAGGAACGGTTCGTACCAAATACGGTTTCAAAGACGATTATCTTCAAGCCATTCAAGCCCTCAAAGATGCAGGGATTCAACCAATGGCCGATGTCGTTCTTAACCACAAAGCTGCTGCAGATGGCTTAGAAGAATTCGAGGTCGTTGAGGTCGATCCGATGGATCGAAACAAGATCCTTACCGAACCTTTCACCATTCAAGGATGGACCAAATTCACCTTTGATGGCCGAAATGGCGCCTATAATGACTTCCACTGGCATTGGTACCACTTCACCGGTACGGACTACGATGCTTCACGTAATAAAAGTGGGATCTACCAAATCCAAGGGGACAACAAAGGTTGGGCCCATGGAGATCTGGTTGACAAGGAAAACGGAAACTACGATTACCTCATGTACGCCGATATCGATTTCAAACATCCCTGAGGTTGTAGAAAAATCTCGACCAATGGGCTGAATGGTTTATCGAAACAACAGGGGTTGAGGGCTTCCGTCTGGATGCAGTCAAACACATTGACTCCTTCTTTATGAAGAATTTCATCCACAATATCACCCAAAAAAATATGGTGAAGATTTCTACGTCTTTTGGTGAATTTTTGGAATGGGGACACAGAAACCAACGATGAGTACTTGGAAAGCATTGACTACTTATACGACTTGATCGATGTGGCCCTCCACCAAAATCTCTTCCGAGCTAGTCAAGAAGGTGAAAATTTCGACCTTCGAACTATTTTTGACGGAACACTAGCGCTCAATCATCCTGAACAGGCCGTAACCTTTGTGGACAACCATGATACCCAACGAGGGCAAGCCTTGGAATCTACCATCCAAGAATGGTTTAAGCCTGCAGCCTATGCCTTGATCTTACTTCGTGAAGCTGGTTTGCCTTGTGTCTTCTATGGAGACTACTACGGTATCGAGGGCCAATTTGCGCAAGAAAGTTTCCAAGGGGTCCTCGATCGACTCTTATGGGTTCGTAAAGATCTGGCCTATGGGGAAGAAACGGACTACTTCGATGATCCTAATTGCATCGGTTGGACACGTTCAGGTTCAGAAGAATCAGCACCAATCGCCTGCTTGATTTCCAATAACCAAGCTGCTACAAAAGTCATGGAGATCGGCTCATCCTACGCAGGCCTCACCTACTATGATGTACTAGAAAATTGTAGCGAAACCGTCCAAGTCCAAGAAGACGGTACTGCTGAATTCCCAGTGGCAGAGCGCTCCGTCAGTGTCTGGGTAGCCCAAGATAAAGAGGGGCAATAACCTTTATATGTAATTTTCTCCTAGGATCTACACCTTCCTAGGAGAATTTTTTCCTGTAAAAATTTTATAGGAAATACAGCTTCATTTTAGCATTATAAGAAAGCGCTGTCAATGGGTATCGCGTCTATTTGAAAGAAATAAAGAGCATCAAAAAAAGCTGGAAAAATTATCCAGCCTTCGATATTTGATAGAAATAACTGCATGACGCAGTGGTTGAGTGGGCTCTACTACGCTGATTTCATCAGCTTTTACAGCCCTACTCAACTGTGCGGAGGTGGGACGACGAAATCGAATTCTAACGAATTACCGATTTCTGTCCCACTCTCTCTTTTTAGCTCAATTCTGCAATGATTTCTTTCAATTGGGCTTTCGTATGAACTCCAGCCACTTGTTTGACAACTTGTCCATCTTTTTTAAAGAGAAGAGTTGGAATCGACATGATACCGAATTGACGCGCTGTATTTGGATTTTCATCGACATCCATCTTACAGATTTTCAAATCATCTTCATGTACTTCTTCTGCCAACTGATCCAAGATTGGAGCTTGCATGCGGCATGGACCGCACCAAGTTGCCCAAAAGTCAATCAAGACAAGGCCTTGGCTGGTTTCTTGTTCAAAAGTTGCATCTGTGATTATGTGTGCCATATTTCCTCCTTTTTCAGTAGTGACTACTGATTCTGCATTTCTACTTTTATTTTACACTAAAAGATGTCATTTTAGAAATATTTGCTACGGGGAGTCCTTAGACATCTTCTCTCTTTTTGCGCCAAAAGATGAGACTAGAAGCTGTAAGGCTGATCACCCCTAAGAGACCCAGAGAATGGTCTTTGCTCCCTGTTTGAGGAAGCGTATGATCTGCTTTCTCTCCTCCCACTACAAGAGTTGCAGCTTGAGGATCTTCTGCCAATCCTTGTGAAACAAATTGAGGTCCATAAGATACAGCTAGTGTATGAAGAGAGAGCTCTTGTCTTGCTGATCCTATTTGCATCTGCTCTGCTTTTTCAGGAAGAGTTTGGCTTGGTTGGACAAGGTGTTCTGGAGTTGGAAGCGTATATTCTTCCTTGTAGTGCACTTCTGGAGCGACTAGAGCAGCACCTTCAACTTCTGGTAAATTCGCATAGTCTGTATCTGTTGCACTTGGTACATAAGCTGCCTTTTGGGCGCGGGTCTTTTCAACAATTGGAATCGCCGCCTGGATAGAATCTGTCTTAAAGGTCACTTCATATGGATGCTCCACCGTTAAATCAGATGGGTCATAGGTGTTGAAAACAAGTGCTAACTTGTGACCTTTCTTAACCGTATAGAGATTTGGTTGGAGATAGACCGTATAATCGTGGTATTCTCCCACTTTTGGCTCGATGCTAGCTCGTGAGCTTGCTGAATCGTAGCCAGACTCAGGGTTCGCAAGGTTGATCCAGCCTTTCGCAATCACCTTGTACTTGGTCTTGATGGTTTCGTATTCGGCAACAGATAGGTTGCTTAAATTGCTTCCCATCCAGAAAGCGTCTGCCGTTTTATCTTGCTTGACGCTACCATTTCCTACCACGTCAAAGTCCTCATCTGCCACATCTACCAAGAGGGCGTTGATTTGGAAATTCTTTCCTTGACCCTTGGCAAGAGCTGCCTGAAATGAACAGGGATGTGGCCCTTGATCGTAGTGTCCTCAGTAACATCAGAAACGAAGGTCAGATTGGCCTTAGAGGAGGCTTTGCTGACAGTTTCATTACGGTTAGCGATCTCAACACCTGCAGCCGCATAATCACTAGAAATGGTTTCTTCTAGACGTTTCGAGCTTGCATTCAAGAAGAGACGTTGACTGCTCTTCCAGTTATCATAGCTGGTCCACTTGCTTGGATCATAGTTGTTTTGAGCTAGGACCGCTGGCAAGCTTTCGACGTGATTGTCCACTCCGTAGAGGTAATGGGTCAGCCAGGTATTGAGCAGGTCATAAAAGTCCTGACCATTGGCGGTGATGCCGTATCCCCGTGACATAGCCGCTGGATAGACGTGATCTCCTTGGTGGAGATAGAGCTTAACATCTTGTCCTGCTTTCTTGAGGGCATCGTACATGAGTTCAAAGTGTTTGGTCTTGACATTGTCATCATTCAAGCCATGGACGATCAGGGCGCTGGTCTTGAGATTTTCTGGATGAAGGGTATAATCCCGCTCCTTCCAGACATCGCTGTAGTTGCGATCATGGGCGTACTGGTCCTTGTTCAATTGGTTGATGTAGTTGGAATAGTTTTGCCAAATCCCCGCCCAATCGTCTTGATCCAGCATCCGCGTGCTAACGTAAAGGGAGAGCCATGAAAGGTCACTATAAGGTGCATTGCCAAATTGGGTCCCTTGGCTATTGAAATAATCATACCAAGAAGCAATCCCTGCCGCTGGAACGATGGTCTTTAGGCCTTCTACGCCAGTCGCTGCCACACCAAAGGTTGTGGTGCCAGCCCAGGATAGACCGGTCATTGCGACATTGCCACTTGCCCAGTCTGCCTTGATTTCGATATTGCTAGTCTTATCGGTGTAGGCCTTGCGTTTGCCATTGACCCATTCGATGATATTCTTGAAGGCATTGATTTCGAGGTCAGACCCTGTCGTGTTAAATCCTTCTGATCCCTTGGTACCAAGTCCGGCACTCGAGATAAAGGCATAGCCTCTGACTAAGAAATAGTCGTACCAGTTCAGATCTTCGTAGTCATAGATATACTCGTAGGGACTGTAGTAGTACCAATCCGATGCTTTGGCTTTTTTCGCTGCTTCTACTGTCGTCTCACTGCCAACTGGCTGTCTCTTTGCAGGTTGGCTGTGCAGTTTCTTCATGTCGTAGCTACCGTCCGTTGGAAGCCCCAGACTTTCAAGGGTCACGTAGTTTTCGTCTAGTGTTCCTGCTACGTAAGGACGCGCTTCGAGAATAGTTGCTGCCTTAAAGTCGCCTTGCGCGACTGCTTTTGGTAATTGAACAATGGCTTTGACCAAGTCTGGCTTGCCATCTGCATCGGTGTCATAGTCTGTTTCAACATAGACTGGGAAGCGTACAATTTGGCTGTCCTCATATTTGTAGTCTTCGTCTGCTTTTTCTCCCGTCGTATAAGAGAAAATAGGCTGGGCACGACCATTTAAAAAGAGAGGGCTTTTCTTTTCAGCCCGGTAGGCATCATAGAGTTTCTTAGCTGTTTCGTACATCTTGGCCAATTCTGGCTGATTGACCTTACGAGTCAGATCTTCTGATGTTTCAATCAAACCTAAACTTTTAGCAAAGCGTTCCCGATCTGCTTGACTTTGGCCCAATTGGCTTGGATCCGTTGCTGCCCATTGAAGCAAGCCATTAACAGCATCTTGCACTGTCAACTCTTTAGAGGTCTGATCCGCTGTAAGAGTCGCACCTGTGACCTTTGCCAAATCCTGACTTGTTGCCGGAGCTTCTGCAGTAGGAGTGGCTTGAGGTGCAGCTTCCCTGTTTGTTGCTGCTGGAGTTGCTACTGGGACGGTTGGATCACTTGGGGCTGTGTGGGCTTCTCTTTTAGGAGCTACTTGATTGGCACCTGCTGTCCGATCCAGCGATGCCTCACTTGAGCTTGTCCCTTCTTCACTAGAGCTAGTACTTGCGTCACTGACTGTCGGTGTCGCTTCAGTAGATGGAGCATGGACCACTTCTGTCGATGGGGCTAACTCTTCTGTCTGCTCATCTGCTGCTGCTACTTGGTGCAAAACCATTGGCGCAATCAGTAAACTCGATACGACAATGGAAACCATTGTTTTCTTTTTCATGTCAGTCTCCTCACTTTTTGTAATCAACACTCCCATTATACTATGTAAGCGTTTTTAGATCAATTAGATATTCAAATGATCCCACAAAAAACCGAGGCATCAGCCTCGGTTATCGATCCTTATTTAACGTGTTTCTTAAGATCTTCTTGTGCTTTTTTATTTGACTCTGCTTGTTCTTTTTGCCATTTTTCAAGGGCTTTGTTGTAGTCAGCAGTTGTCACAGCTTTGTCTTGAAGTTTCATTCCTTTGTAGATCACGTGGTCTTTTCCTTTACCACCAGTCCATGCAAATGGAGCTGAGAATGGTTCGATACGTGTCAAGAATGGACGTCCAGTTGATGAAGAAGTTGGCATCACAAGAGCACTATCTGTCAACCAAGCTTGCGCTGCCGCATATTTTTCGTAGCGTTTGTTGACGTCTTGTGTTTCTGCACCAGCATCTTTGATCATCTTTTCAAAGTCGTACAGACCAACTTTTTTAGCTGCTTCATTGTTTTCGCTTGGGTCAAATCCAAGGAAAGTCTTAGTATTTTCACCAGATGAAGCTTTCAAGATATCCATGTAAGTTGATGGGTCTTGGTAGTCAGGGCTCCATCCAACATTATCAGAGAGATCCCAGTCTTCGCCAGCTGCATTTGGCGCAAAGAGGGTCACATTTTGAAGGTCTTCTTTCGAAAGCATTTGGATATCGATGACGATATTTTCTTTACCAAGTGCTTCTTCAACAGATTGTTTGAAGGATTGTACCCGTTGAACTCTTGATGGTGTGGTTTGGTCTACAGGCATATCGATGTGAATTGGGAATTTCACACCTTCTGCTTCCAAGGCAGTCTTCGCTTTTGCAAACTCTTCCTTCGCTTTCTTAGCATCGAAGAGACCATTTTGACCATCGTCTAGTTTAGTAGATTTCCACTCATCTCCGTAGGTATCCAATTGAGTTTTCACCATTTCACCAAAGGTCTTGCCATTAGCTTGGACAAATGTTGGTGGAATGTAGAGGTTACGGATGATCTTGCTTGCTCCGTCTTTTCCGTTCAATTGAGCAAAGATACGCTTCACGGTTGAAGGCAAAGCTGATCGCTTGACGGAAGTCCTTGTTCAAGAGGGCTTTCTTAGTAGATTGTTTTTCTTCATCGGTCTTCTTAGCAGTATGTTTGTAAGATTGGCGATCGATGTTGGTACCAATCACGAAAGAAGCAGCATCCTGAGGAGTGTAGGTGATTTCGTCTTTGAACTCTTTGGCTTGCTCTGAGTAACCAGATCCAGTTGGGAAGAGTTTTGCCAAGCTAAGAGCATTTTCACCGAATGATTTGGCCAATTTACTTTGGTCTTGTCCATCGTAGAATTCCAATTTCACATCTGAGATGTAGACCTTGTCTTTATCCCAGTAGTTTTCATTCTTGGTCATTTCGATAGAAGATTTTGAAGTAAAGCTCTTCAAGATGTAAGGACCATTGTAAAGAAGGGAGCTGGTGTCACTTGCTTGAGCGAATTTATCCCCTTTTGATTTCACGAATTTTTCGTTGACAGGGAAAGTGATCCCAAGAGTCAATTTAGAGTTCCAGTAAGATTCTGGTTGGTTCAAAGTGATTTGAAGGGTATGATCATCAACTGCTTTTTACTCCTACAGCTGAGAAATCTTTTATTTTTTTACCACTGACGTAGTCATTCAAGCCTTTGATAGAATCTTGGATGATGTAGAGCATTTCTGATTTGTTATCAGCCGCATATTTAATCCCTGTGACGAAATCTTTAGCTGTTACATCCGCATACTCTTCGCCTTCTGAATCATACCATTTAGCATCGTCACGAAGTTTATAAGTATAAGTCAAGCCATCTTGCGAAACTGTCCAATCTTTTGCAAGAGATGGAATCAAGTTCCCGTATTTATCATTTTCAAACAAACCATCAATCAAGTTTCCAGTGATATCGTGGGTTGTCGCTTTACCAGATGTGATATAGTTTAGGTTTTCTGGCTCAGTCTCATAAACATATGAGAATTTTTTTGACCGTTGCTTGAGCTAGATGATTTAGAACCACCCGAACAAGTCGCTAGGATACCTGCTGAAAGGAGGGCAACTCCCTGCAAGTGCAATGACATTTCTTTTTTTCATGTAAAACTCCTTAAGAAATTTTTAAGTTTATTTTTAAGATTATACCACAAAGATTTTTCAGAAGAAAAGGAATTTTTCAGAAAATTTTAGTTTTAGTTTAAGAAAAAAACTACTCCGGAGAGTAGTTCCAATTTTTAATCTACCAAGTCGCTCTTGAGGTAGGCATCGACCATGCGCTCTGTTGCGACTACAGAATCCAAGTGGGTCCGCTCATATGAGTGGCTAGATTCGATCCCTGCTCCGAGGAGGGCATGTTTGACTTCTGCTCCTGCGCTCATGGCTGCAGAGGCATCTGATCCATAGAAAGGATAGATATCCAACTTATAAGGGATTTCTTGGGCTTTTGCCAAGGCTACCAAATGCTGACGGAATTCGTAGTGGTATGGTCCTGAAGCGTCTTGACACAGATGGATACCGTGTATTCATCCGTTGCTTGGTCATCTCCCATAGCTCCCATGTCTACTGCCAAGTATTCGACCACTTCAGCCGGAATACTTGAATTAGCCCCGTGCCCCACCTCTTCAAAGACTGAAAAGGCAAAGGTGGTCGTTACTGGCAATTGGATCTGTTCTTCCTTGTACACGCGCAGAAGATTCAAGAGAATCGCCGCACTCACCTTGTCATCTAAGTGACGAGATTTGATAAAGCCAGTATCTGTCACAATGGTCCGGGGATCAAAGCTGACAAAATCCCCCACTTCAATACCAAGAGCACGGGTTTCTTTTTCATTGGTCACTTTTTCATCCAGACGGACTTCCATATTGTCCTGGGTCCGCTCGACAGTTCCCGCATCCTTATAGACGTGGCAAGAAGTCTGATGGACCAAAATCGTACCAGAATGGGTCTTTCCGGTATTGGCTACATGGACCGTACAATTTTCCCCTTCAATCATATTCCAAGGGAAACCACCGATACGGTCTAGCTTGAGACGACCATCTGCTTTCACAGCACGGACAATAGCCCCCAAGGTATCCACATGGGCTGTGACGTAGCGTTGCTTGTCTGTGATCACACCAGGCACGGTCACATTTACCCCACCCTTAGCAGTCCGAGTTACTTCATACCCAAAGCCCTCAATGGTTTTGACCAAATAGTCTGCGATCTCCCGTGTAAAACCGGTCGGGGAAGGAATGGCTGTCAATTCCTGCAAATAAGTCACTGTCTGATTCATAATGCCTCCAAATGTGTTTTTCTTTATTCTAGCATGAAATAGGTGGAATAGCTAGAGGAGAGGGTTATAGGTTGGAGTTTTTCAACTCTTCCCGCACTTGCATTAAGAGAAGGATGGATTTCTATCTAAATTTTCAACATATTTTGGGAGGAAAATTTGAAGGCTAGTGCCCTTCGGTTGCTGGACCCCTTCTACGACCAATTCTCTGTACTCTACAGGGGACTGGTCATTCAATTTTTGTTGAATTCTAGTTTCATTATAAAATATGATGTAATTTTTGACAATATCTGTTACACTATCTCCAGTTATGTTTCTTCACTTATGGGGAGAGAAGGTTTCAGACTTGAGAACAGAGTGAAACCATTCGATCAGGCATTATCTGCAGGTGTTCCTTTTCGGGACATGGAGCGGGTGATGCCTTTTTCTATACAAGGCTGATAGTAGGCTTTTGAGGTGTAGACAGATCCTTGATCGCTGTGTAAAAGTACCCCTTGAGGTAGCTCAAGTTGATGAAGTGTATCGAGTACAAAGTTAGTATCTTGGCAATCGGAGATGGTATAAGCTACAATTTCGCGATTATAGAGATCCATAATCGAAGATAGATAAAGTCTACAGTTTCCAAAGTAGAGGTAAGTGATGTCTATGACAAGCTTCTCCATAGGCTTGTCTGCCGGAAAATCGCGATCCAGCTTATTGTCTGTTACATGGTAAGCCTTCCCTAATTTAGGTCCCTTCTTAGGACGGACACGGCAAAGGCAACCCTTTTCCTTCATAATACGATAGACCTTCTTTCGATTAACGACAAGATTATACACTTTCTTGAGCAAGCGAGTGATGGTTCGAGAGCCATAAATAAAGTGATTTCTCATATAGAGTTGTTCAATTTTATCTGCTATTTCGTCTCTTTCTGAGAATTCTTACACTCCTGTTTCCAGCGATAAAAAGTTGAGCGTTTGACGCCGAAACATTCTAAAATAATAGATACAGGGCACGTTTTCTTATACTCTTCTACTAGCTTGATAAGACTTACTTTGTTGATTCTCTTATCAAGCTCTGATACTTTTTTAGTAATTCTACCTGTAAACGTAACTATTCCACTTCAGATAACTGTTTCATCCCATTACCATAAGTTTATTGTTTCCCCACGGATTGGTGGAAACGGTACAATTCATCATTCTGATACCATCGCTACCAGGTCTTGGCCTGACTAGCATTTTTGATGCTGAGGGTATCCATAATAACTTTATTTGATTTGCCTGCCTTCTTCATTTCGATACAGGCTAGCTTAGTTTCTACTGAATATGCTTTTTGACCATAACAAAACACCCCTGTTTCTAGTTTACCAGAATTCAACAGGAGTGTTTTCTTGTGTCTCATTTTATGGGTGCAGTGCCGACCCTAGGGATTCTTTCGTTCTCATATATACGTCATTAGTATAGGCTAATTTGATTTAAATTGCAAGAGAAATAACATTTTACATAAAAATCGGTGGGCATTTTACAATTTTTGCATATACATATAATAGAGCTAAAAAGCAACTGGTTTTAAGAATTCGTATCTAAAACATTCGGAAATTCCCCTTAACCGTAGCGGAAAGTTGTTTTCTTCTCCTATTTATAATAGACTATCACTAACATTAGATGAAAAGGTGACTCTATGACTATAAATCAACTGCTTCAAAAGCTGGAGCCTACTAGCCCTATCCTTCAAGCTAACTTTGGAATTGAACGCGAAAGTCTTCGTGTCGATAGACAGGGAAAATTAGCACATACGCCTCACCCTTCCTGCCTAGGAGCTCGAAGTTTCCACCCTTATATTCAAACAGATTTTTGTGAGTTTCAGATGGAACTCATCACACCAGTTGCTAAATCTACCACTGAGGCTCGTCGATTTCTTGGAGCCATTACCGATGTAGCTGGACGTTCCATCAGTAAAGATGAACTTCTCTGGCCCTTGTCCATGCCTCCTCGTATCAACGCCCAAGAAATCCAAGTTGCCCAACTGGAAAAATGAATTTGAACGCCATTATCGTAACTACCTGGCCGAAAAAAATACGGAACTAAACTACAAGCTATCTCAGGTATCCACTATAATATGGAACTAGGGAAAGATTTGGTTGAAGCCCTATTCCAAGAAAGTGACCAGATTGATATAATTGCTTTCAAAAAAACGCCCTCTATCTTAAGCTGGCTCAAAACTACTTGCGCTACCGTTGGGTGATTACCTATCTTTTTGAGATTTGCACCTATTGCTGAGCAAGGATTCTTCGACCAAGAAGTTCCAGAACCTGTGCGTTCCTTCCGTAACAGTGACCACGGCTATGTCAATAAGGAAGAAATACAAGTATCTTTTGCAAGCCTAGAAGACTATGTCTCTGCCATCGAAAACTATATCGAACAAGGTGATTTGATTGCGGAAAAGGAATTTTACTCGGCTGTTCGTTTCCGTGGACAAAAGGTTAATCGCTCCTTCCTTGACAAGGGAATCACCTACCTGGAATTCCGTAACTTCGACCTCAACCCCTTTGAGCGTATCGGTATTAGCCAAACTACCATGGATACCGTACACCTACTCCTTCTAGCCTTCCTCTGGCTGGATGCCCCTGAAAATGTTGATCAGGCTCTGGCTCAAGGTCACGCGCTGAATGAAAAAATTGCCCTCTCTCATCCTTTAGAACCTCTACCTTCTGAAGCTGAAACTCAGAACATTACGACAGCTCTAGACCAACTGGTGCAACATTTTGGGCTTGGTGACTATCATCAAGGGCTGGTCAAACAAGTTAAAGATGCCTTTGCAGATTCCAGTCAGACACTAGCTGCTCAACTTCTTCCTCATATCAAAGACAAGTCCCTTTCTGACTTTGCCCTTGACAAGGCGCTTGCCTATCATGATTACGACTGGACTGCCCACTATGCCCTTAAGGGTTATGAGGAGATGGAACTTTCTACCCAGATGCTGCTCTTTGATGCCATTCAAAAAGGGCTTCATTTTGAAATCCTAGATGAGCAGGATCAATTCCTTAAACTCTGGCATAAAGATCATGTTGAGTACGTCAAAAATGGTAACATGACCTCAAAAGACAACTATGTAGTTCCTCTTGCCATGGCTAATAAAACCGTGACCAAAAAAATCCTGGCTGATGCTGGCTTCCCTGTCCCTGCCGGCGACGAATTTACCAGTCTAGAACAAGGTCTAGCCTACTATCCTCTTATCAAGGGCAAGCAAATTGTGGTTAAACCAAAATCAACCAACTTCGGGCTGGGCATTTCCATTTTCCAAGAGCCTGCCAGCCTTGATAACTATAAGAAAGCTCTCGAGATTGCCTTTGCAGAAGATACAGCTGTTCTTGTTGAAGAATTTATCCCAGGAACCGAATACCGTTTCTTCATTCTGGACGGGCGTTGTGAGTCTGTCCTCCTTCGTGTTGCTGCTAATGTTGTCGGTGATGGCAAACACACCATTCGTGAATTAGTCGCTCAGAAAAAAATGCCAATCCATTGCGAGGCCGTGACCACCGCTCACCTCTGGAAATCATTAAGCTAGGAGACATCGAACAATTGATGTTGACTCAGCAAGGTTATGCACCTGATGATATTCTCCCAGAAGGGAAAAAGGTCAATCTCCGCCGTAACTCCAACATCTCTACGGGTGGTGACTCTATTGATATCACTGAGACAATAGATTCCTCTTACCAAGAATTGGCGCAGACTATGGCAACTAGCATGGGGGCCTGGGCTTGCGGGGTTGACCTCATCATTCCAGATAAAAACTCAGCCTGCTAGCAAGGAAAAAAACCTCATTTCACTTGTATCGAGCTCAACTTCAATCCCGCTATGTATATTCACACCTATTGTGCTGAAGGTCCTGGACAAGCTATCACTCCAAAAAAATCCTAGACAAGCTTTTTTTCCAGAAGTTGCCACAAGTCAAACCTAAAACCCTAATTCTTAGGAACAAACAAATCACCTTTATCTCGATGATATGATACCTCTTAAGTAGACAAGGTAAATACCTAAAATCTACGGCTCTTTGTCAACTTTAGTGGGTTGAAGAAAAGCTAAGCTCGAGAAAGGACAAATTTCGTCCTTTCTTTTTTGATATTCAGAGCGATGAAAATTCGCTTCTTGAAGTTTTCAAAGTTCCGAAAACCAAAGGCATTGCGTTTGATAAGTTTGATGAGATTATTAGTCGCTTCCAATTTTGCGTTGGAATAGGATAACTGAAGGTCATTGATGATTTTCCCTTTGTCCTTTAGAAATGTTATAAAGACAGTCTGAAAAAGAGAATGAACCTTCTTTATATTGTCTTCAATGAGTCCAAAAAATTTCTCTGGTTCCTTATTCTGAAAGTGAAAAAGCAAGAGCTGATAGAGATTATAGTGGTATTTCAAGTCTTCTGAATAGCTCAAAAGCTTGTCTAGGATTTCTTTATTGCCTAAATTGTCAAATTAAGTTAGACTTTTCAAGTAACTCAGAAAAACTTGGTAGGGTGATTGAAATAGTTCTAATGGTAATTCATAGACTACCCTCTGTTCAGCTATTCCCCCTTCATCTGTAACAAAAAAATATTTCTCATGATGTCGCCAAATATGTTGTCCATAACCTTTTATTTCCTCAAACTTACTAACTTCTTCCCATTCTAGGTTTGTTGGTTTCATTTTATTCCTCTTTTACTTAAGTGGCGATACATAATCATCTGGAAGTTTTCCTCTCCAGTCAATCCACATTTGCTCAGCAATCGGAATTAATCTTTTAAGCTCTTCCTGAGTAAATAATTCTCTAGTTTCAGGTATATCAATTAATGATGTGGGACTCTCTTCTATGAATCGTTTCTCACTAGCTTTCTTTTCTTCTTCCGTCGGTGGCCAACAGTCATTTTGAACTTTCCAGGAAACTTCTTGGAACGTTCTCTCTCCACTCTCTAATAGAGCAAATAATTCTTGCGGGAGTTCATAGATTACTAACCAAGAAGCTACGGTGCCTTCTTCTAAAACTAAATAATATTTGTCCTCATTTTTCCAGATTGATTTCCCATATCCTTCTACTTCTTCAAACTGGATAACATCTTCCCATTCTAGGTTTGTTGGTTTCATTTTATACCTTCCTTACTTAAGCGGCGATACATAATCATCTGGAAGTTCTCCTTCAGATTCAATCCACTGCTTCTCAGCAATCGGAATCAACTCTTAGATTCGTTATCAAATCAATTAATCTATTGTCCATCAATTTTCTTTTTTTAACTCTTTCTCTAATTGTTTTAAGACTACTAAAATTTCGCTTTTATAATCCATAGTTTCATCTACAAATCTTCTTGCTAAACTAAAAAAACTAATGTCACCGATATTTTCTCCTCTTCTTATACACTTAGTTAAGTAATATATATCCTGTATAATTCCCTGGGTATAACTTCTGACTTGAATATTCTAAGTCAATTAAATCTTGTAATTTGTCTGCATACTTCATATATTTGTTTTTCATAGTTCAAAACCTTAACTTGGTACAATTCCTATATCCACTATCCAGTCTAATGGCCATTTATTTGGTAATAATGGAATTCTGTCAATATTTTTTTAATTTTTCTACTATGTAAACTTGAAAACTCTTGACCTTACCGCCAACAACATGTTTTTCAACATCGCATTCCCACCAAGGAAGAATATCTTCTTCCAAAAATTTCTAAAAATAAGTCTTTAGAAGATAAGTCATCTTTTAAGAAACTATCATCATTTTCAAGAATAAAGTTGTATTCTTCAGCTTTTATCCATGATAAGTCTGTCAGCCAATCTGTAATAGATGACCAATTATTCGCATCAGGAAGTCCGACATTTTTTTCAAGAAAACGAAATAGTTCTTCTTTGTTTTGGATCTGCTTCCCATCAAAAATTGCTACAAAGCCACTGAAAGGCAATCGATCTTGCAATTCAAGTTTTGTAATGTAATGAATTTTGTTTTTCACGATTTCAAACCTCTCACCGTATTTTTTCGAAATAGTAGTTTTTTTATTGACATCGAATTCTTTGATAATTACTGGAAAACTATCTGTCCCACTACTTTTTCTACTCAATCACTAATTTATATAGTTCTTCAGTTGGAATAAAGCAAGGGCCTCCTAAAAGTTCTTCCTCAAATTGGAAGTAAACTGCATTCTCTTATTCCGTTATATGACATAGAAAAAAGTAACTATCACAATCAATAATATAGAGAGTACCAAAAAAATAATGATATGTAATCGTAAGATTCTGTCATGACCTGGATACCTTTTCAACGAAGCCTTGTTTAGGTTTTTTTGGGATTGCACCATACCGTCATTTTAGAACCAATTGGAAAAATATTTTTTTAAATCTAATACATGATAGGGACTTCTGATAAATTTTTGTATCAAATACGTCAGCTTTCGCTTTTTTTCGATGTTGTTGTTTCAAAAAGTTGAATAAGAGAAACGTTTTTGATATCTTTCTCCATCTACCACATATTCAACAACTGGTAAGGCAGCTAAATCCGAACCATTTAAATAACTATGTTTAACCACTTCTCCAATAACTTGCATAGTTGCATATTTCTGGATATTCTTCTCCTTTTTGTAGAACAAAAAAATATTAAAAGAAGGAAGCTAAAAAAAGCTGTGAAGAGCAATATTATTTGAATATATAGGGCTTTTCGTCATTTTACAACCGCCTTACTATTTAAAAATATATGAATAGAAATTAGTTTAAGAATTTTTCTTCATTCCTTTGCCAATCATTCTTTAAACTCACTTTTCCTTAAATCCTATTCTACCAAAATATGCCCATGAATTCATGCTAAAACAAAAAGAGAGCAGCAAACTGAGCTGCTCCCCATTTGGTTTATTTTTCTACCATACCGCCCTTGATCAGACTGTCTTTCGTTACTGAATAACTGACTGTTTTGTCATCTAGGGGATTAAATCCTGGGACGATTTCTTTTAATTTATTAAAATCGATTTTTGTGTAATCAATGGTATTGCGGATATAAAAGATTCCGTCTTTGTATTCTGATGTTAGTTCAAATCCATGTCCCATCAGATCTTTGAATTTTTCTTGGCTCTTAGCGACGGCTTCTTTCATGGTTTCAAGAGGGTTCTCACCAGGCACTTTTGAGACGTCGTAATCATCAACTTTTTCTTGTAATAACAAGGTATCTCCCTTGTAATACAAGGTGATAGTTGACTTACCTGCTTCATCACTCGTTTCGAGAACGGTTTTTTGTGCACCTGCTAGTGCATCTTCTTTTTTGCTTTCATCAGTTGATGACTCTTTTGTCTTCTCTTTAGCGGATGATTTGCTTGTTGCTTTACTGGTCGCTTTAGTAGACGATGGACTAGTAGATTTTGTAGTCTCTTTTTGTGCGCAACCAGCTAAAAGAAGACCCGCTGTCAAGAAGACGGCTAACATTTTTGTGGTTTTATTCATTTTGAATACCTCACTTTTTTATGATGGTTAAGGAAATGACTGACGTCTGAAACGAGTCATTTAGCAAGATCAACTGTCGTTTTAGATGTTATTAAAAAAGTCTCAAAAATGATGTCCGCAGTCCCTCCTTATCGATCATTGTAGCCATCTGGGTGGCTGGAATGCCAAGCCCAGGCTGTTTGGATAATGGTTTCGATATTGTCAAATTTTGGTTGCCAACCGAGGATGGCACGCGCCTTCTCAGAGGATGCGATCAGGGTATCTGGATCTCCTGGTCTGCGATCGGCCAGCTCAAGTGGGATCGGATGTCCTGTCACCTTGCGAGCTGCTTCAACGATTTGAAGATTGGAGAATCCAGTCGATGAGCCCAGATTAAAGGCAGTCGATGGGTTGCCATTTCGGAGATACTCCACTGCTAAAAGATGGGCATCTGCCAAGTCAAATGGATGGACATAGTCCCGAACATTGGTGCCATCTGGTGTCTGGTAGTCATCTCCAAAAATAGAGATCTTCTCGCGTTTGCCTTGAGCCACTTGCAAGACGATCGGCAAGAGATGGGTCTCTGGTCCATGGTCTTCTCCGATGGATCCATCTGGCTTAGCACCCGCTACATTAAAGTAACGAAGGGGCACATACTTGATCCCGTAGGCTTGATCGGCCCAACGCATGATGGTTTCCATCATGAGCTTGCTTTCACCATAAGGGTTGATTGGTTTTTGCGGAGTGGTTTCAAGAATCGGAATTTCTTCTGGAATGCCGTAGGTAGCAGCAGTTGAAGAAAAGACGATGTAGTGCACCCCACATTCATGCATGACTTCCAAGAGTTTGACCATGCCTGCTGTATTGTTGTCAAAATATTTCAATGGATCTGACATGGACTCGGCGACCAATGAGTAGGCCGCAAAGTGGATGACCGCATCGATATCTGCGTGTTCCTTAAAAACAGTGCGCATAAAATCTTGGTCCGCCAGGTCTCCTTGGTAAAAGACGGCATCTGGATGCACCGCTGAACGGTGGCCTGTGACCAGACTATCGACCACGACGACTTTTTCCTGTCCTTCATTGACCAAGCGGTCCACCATGTGGGAACCGATATAGCCAGCTCCTCCGAGTACGAGTATTGCCATTTGTTTTCCTTTCGCTTCTTGTCTTCTCTCTTATTGTACCAAATTTCTGCCACTTCTCCACACTTAAAGTGTCGCAACAAAGCGTCTAAAGGCAGCTTGTCCTTCTGCTGTTCGCTTGTAAACTCCAGCATCTTCCAGCACACGCGCAAAGATCTGGCCAACTGATTCACGGACAAGGACTTCTGCCTCTGCTTCGTCTGTGATGGATGGGTGAGTGGCTTTCAAGTCATCCGCCCAAGGCTGGTGGTAGGTCGCCACAGTGCTTTCACGTCCAAGCAGATAGTCTTGAACCTGCTTGAGCTCTTCCTTGAGTCGAGGTGGCAATATGGCCAAGCCCATGACTTCGATCAAGCCAATATTTTCTTTTTTGATGTGTTGCACATCCGCATGTGGGTGATAAATGCCATCGGGATGCTCTGGTGAGGTTTGGTTATCACGGAGCACTAAGTCCAATTCATAATGCCCATCACGAATCCGTGCAATGGGGGTAATGGTATGGTGGGGCTGACCATCGGATACCGCTAAAACTTGAACGGCTGGATCCGAGTAGCCTCGCCAGACCTTTAGGATATGGTCTGCCAGGTCAATCAATTGCGCCTTGTTGTCCGATTGCAAGCGGAGAACCGACATGGGCCAATTGACAATTCCTACCGATACAGCCTCAAATCCCTCAACGCTAAAGCTTTCCTCAACAGGAGCTAGCTCCATAGGGAAGGTATGGCGTCCGCCTTGGTAATGGTCATGAGTCAGGATGGATCCCCCTACAATGGGCAGGTCTGCATTGGACCCTGCAAAATAGCCTGGGAAAGTCTCGACAATGGTCAAGAGTCGCTCAAAGGTCTTGCGGCTAATGGCCATAGGAACATGCTGGCTATCGAGGAAAATGCAGTGTTCATTGAAGTAGGCATAAGGGGAATACTGAAAGCCCCAGTCATGACCGTCCATGTCAAAACGGATAATCCGATGATTGGCCCGGGCTGGATGGTCTAGGCGACCTTGATAGCCTTCATTTTCAAAGCACAATTGGCAGGCTGGATAATGACTGGCTTTGGCAAGCTTGGCCGCTGCAATGTCTTTAGGATCTTTTTCAGGTTTTGACAGATTGATGGTGATTTCAAGAGAACCGTAGGGAGTTTGTGTCTCAAAGGCAATATTTTGCGCAATGGCTTTGACCTTGATGTAATCATTGCGCTTAGAGAGGGCATAGAAATCCGCAATCGCGTCTTCTTTGGACTGACGGTAGGTCTCCCAGAAACGATGGTTGACCTGACTAGGGCTAGGGGTGATCCAATCCATCAACTCCGCACCCAAACTGTCTTTTGCGGCCATACTATCCTGGATCTTGCTATTTGCAACAGCGATCTCTACCAGCTGATCTTTGAGTGCGATCAAGTCTGCTTTTTGAGCTGGGGCGTCTAGCCCTTCTTCTCCAACGCGACTCATGATGCGATTTTTAGATAAATCCGATCCATCTCTTCGTAGTCACTCGCCGCAATGACGGCTGTGACAAATGCATCCAAAATTCCCTGATTCATTGATTCTCCTTCTTACGTTTTAAATAGTCTCTGACAGCATCCAAATCCTGGAAAACTTGTTCTGCTTTAGTTAAGAAAGACTGTGCTGGTACTTTTAAATCTGGAACACATATGACTGGTATTCCAGCCCGATAGGCTGCTTCAATCCCTGCCTCACTATCCTCTAGTACTAAGCAATTCTCTGGTAAAGCATTCAAATCACTACAAGCCTTTAAAAATATATCTGGGTAAGGTTTACTTCGTTTGACATCTTTTGCAAAAACTAAATGGTCAAATAGGGACAGTACCCCATTGCTATCCAAGATCATTCTAGCCCGAGATTCAACACTTGAAGTTGCTAAGGCGATTGGAATGCCCTCTGTTTTCAAAAAAGTAAGCAAATTTTTAGCACCTTTTTTTAAATGAACACCTTGGGCTAAGATTCGACCTTCTAGTTCATAAACTTTAGCCAAGGTTTGGTCAAAGTTCCATGGTAAATCATAGGTATCCAAAAATCGTTGAACATTCTCCTCTTCCCTATGTCCACTGTAGTCTCTAGAATAAGTTTCTTCTGTGAAAGGAATTCCAAAATCTCTAAGCAATTCTTGATAAACTTTTAGAGAAATGATTTCAGTATCGGCTAATAAGCCATCTAAATCAAATATTACAGCTTCCATTATTATCACCTAGTCTAAAACTCGTGTCCCTGCCGCAACTTCTGCAATATAGAAGCTTGGCGCATAGCCAACGACTTCTTCATAGCGTTTGCCGACAGCTTCTTTAAAGGCTTCAACTTTATCTTTGTTTACAAGGGCGATGGCGCAACCACCAAAGCCTGCTCCTGTCATACGAGCGCCCAAGACGCCTTCTTGTTCCCAGGCTGTATGCACCAAGGTATCCAATTCTAGACCAGTCACTTGGTAGTCATGCTCTAAGGATACGTGGGAAGCATTCATGAGACGGCCAAAGCCTTCCAAATCCCCTGCTTCAAGGGCCTTACGAGCTTGGAGGGTCCGTTGGTTTTCAAGTACAGCATGACGAGCCCGTTTGATGCGATTTTCATCCTTGATCAAGTAGCTGTAGGCATCAAAAGCCCAGAGATCCAATTCCCCTAAGGTTTGGATATCCAATTTTTCTTGGAGTTCAGAGACGGCGGTTTCACATTCTGCACGACGTTCATTGTATTTGGAATCCGCTAATTCCCGGCGTTTGTTGGTATTCATGATGACTACGACATTGTCTTTGAGGTCCAGCGGTACCAGATCATACTCTAGGGTGTTGGTATCGAGATAAATAGCCCGTTGATCAGCTCCCATACCGATGGCAAATTGGTCCATGATCCCAGAGTTGACTCCGATGAAGTGATTTTCGGTTTGTTTCCCGATCTTGACCAGATCTAGACGATCTAAGTGAAGATCATATAGTTTCTCAGCGATGACGCCAATCAAGAGCTCAAGCGATGCTGAAGAAGAAAGACCGGATCCATTTGGAATATTACCGTAGACATAGACATCCATTCCGCTATCAATGACATGACCAGCTTCTTGCAAGAAGTGGAGCACGCCTTTTGGATAGTTGGTCCAGTTGTGCTCTTTTTCAAAGTGGAGATTTTCAAGTGGAACTTCAATGATCCCCTTGTCTTCAAAGTTTCCTGAGAAGAAACGCAAGACCTTATCCTCACGCTTTCTTGCCGCTCCGTAGGTACCAAGTGTGATGGCTGCTGGGAAGACATGGCCACCATTATAGTCAGTGTGTTCACCAATCAGATTAATCCGTCCTGGTGAAAAGAAAGTATGGTCAGCCTTTTCCCCAAAGACAGCCTGGAATTTTGCTTGTAAATCTTGAGATGTGATTGTTGTCGTCATGAGAAACTCCTTTAGTTTTGTAAACGTTTTTATACTTGTATTATATCTGATCAGAAGTAAAAACTTTCAAGTGTTTTTTAGTAAAATTTTTATTAATTTTTTTATTTTATGCTCAAAAAGGCTATAACAAAGGGTTTTCCTCCGATTACAACTTCTATTCTATCATTGCTATTTCGAGTTAATTTTAGTAAACTTTTACCAAAAAATCTCAATTGGGAGATCACCCAATTGAGATTCTTAATTCATTAGTGTTTCTTTCTTGGATAGACAAAAGATCCAAGGAAGGTTAAGAGGCTGACACCCATGAGGGAGAGGAGGTTCCCTGTTTGACCGGTTTTTGGCAATACCGATGAGGCAGGACTTGCTGAAACACTTGCAGGAGCCTGATCAGTGGCTTGTTTCACAGCGATCGGAGTAACTTGTGGACCATCAAGAGTGCTCAGCTTTTTTTCTTGCTTGCTAACAAGGACCTGTGTTCCTGTGTGACCAACCTCTACTGGTTGTGTCTGATGGGTTGGATCTTGGACTGGTGAAGTTGGATCTTGGGTTTCTGGTGTTGGCAATGGTGCAGGTGCTGGATAGAAGAGACCATGACCAATGCGGTAGGCGTACTCTGTTTCCGACATTTTTTTCCGTCTACAATTTTTTGGAATATCAACCGGTAAGGTACCTAGATGTTCCTTGCCATTGAAGATGACTTCCACTCCTGCAGGAATATTAGGACCAAATGCATTGTCTGGTTTGAGGGATTCCGTTGGATCCATTCCCTTATTTCCATAGACTGCCAAAATGGCTTTGGCTGCTGGATAGTTGGCTACATCATAAGGTTTAGAGATAGAAAGGACAGCAGCCTTCTTATGGTTGGTATTGGCATAATTGACGATTTCTGTTGGGATCTTGGTCCGCCAGAAATCTTTATCCAGTTGCCCTTCATAACCGATCTCTGAAATCACTACGATGTGGGTGGCTTTTTCGAGGTCTTCTTTTAGACTATCAAGTGTAGATTCTTTAGTGAAGTTCTTGGCCACAAAGGAGGTATCTTTTGGAAGCACTCCGTCCGCAATTAAGCGACGCATACCCAAATTTAGTCCAGGAACTTCGTTTTCAAAAGCTCCTAAGAGTAAGACATGGTCCCCTGTTTGCACCTTAAATGGCAAGGTATTGTCTTCATTTTTTACAACCGTCACCGCTGCTGCTGCAATCTTACGTTCCAAGTCACGGTTGAGGCTAGATCCGACTGCTTCTTCTGCTTTTTCAGCTGTCCGAGCACTTGGATCAAAATTTAGGACCCCACGTTTTTCTTTGAGAGTCAGGATCCGACGAACCGACTCATTTAAGCGCTCTTCTGAAATGTCACCGGTTTTCACGGCATCTACCACTGCATCGACAATGGTATCAATCTTGCTCAAATCGGCTTTACTGCGAAGGGTCGTTGGCATCAAGACCAGGTCAACTCCTGCTTTGATCGCCATCTTCACAGCTTCCACCTCACCGAAGTTCTTAGCGATGGCATCCATTCCCATGGCATCGGAGACAATCACGCCCTTATAGCCGTATTTCTTCCGTACCAAGCCCGTTAAAATATCATCAGAGAGAGTCGCTGGAACATAGATTTTCTCACCCGTTTCTTTTGACACGACCTGATCTTTTTCAATCTGCGGGTATTGGATATGAGCCGTCATCAAGAGGTCTACCCCTTCATCCATAGCTTTTTTGAATGGAAGGAGTTCCAATTTTTCAAGCTCAGCAAGAGATTTATCCACCAAGGGCAGACCTGTATGCGAATCGACCGCTGTATCTCCATGACCTGGGAAATGCTTGGCTGCCACAGCCACATTGTAGTCCTGAATGCCTTTCATCATCGGAATACCCAAGTAGGCAACCCGGTTTGGATCAGATGAGAAGGAACGAAGCCCAATCACAGGGTTTTGAGGATTATTATTGGTATCTAGAACCGGAGCGAAAAGTCCACATTCAAGCCTAGTGCAGAAAGTTCACGTCCGATGATTTGACCGGCTTCTTTCGCTAGTTTGGGATCATTGGTAGCCCGATCGCCATATTGCCGGGAAGGGCTGTACCTGTACCCAAGCGGTAGACGATGCCCCCTTCTTGGTCGATAGCTAACAAAAGCGGAATTTTCCCATTGTTGGCTTTGTTTTCAATCGCTGCCTTTTGCATATCTTGCGTCAGAGCCAGAGTTTGATTGGTTTCTTTGACGTTTTCAGCAAAAAGAATGACGCCTCCAAAATCATATTTATCAATCGCATCTGCTACTTCAGTGTTGACTTTGGTGAGATCCTGTGGCGACTCCTGATTAGCCTCCTGCCACTTACGGAAGTCCGGCATGATCATTTGAGTCACCTTTTGTTTGAGTGGCATGTTTTCAATCAGTTTTTCCACTTCAGGAGATGCCGTCTCTGTTGATGTTACCGTTGGGGAGGCAGCAGGGACAGCTGCACGGTCTGTTGAAGTCGGCGTTTCGGACACTTCTCCCTGATTTTCTGTGGTGTTTTCTGGAGTTGGAGAAGCCACCACCTCTTCTACTGTTGCTGCCGGTTCATTAGCTTGATCCGACGCTTGAGCTGTGTCTGCTTTTGCTGTTTGAACGGATAATAGAGCAAAAGCCGTTAATAGGGCCGCAGATGGATAAATGATTTTTTTCATAAAGCGACCTCCTTTCTTTCAATAGATATTGTACCATTGTTTTATAGTTTTGTAAACGGTTGCAAGGCGCTTGTTTTAAAAAAGGATAAGCATTTTTTACTTATCCTTTAGTTCGTTCATATTTTTTTAAAACACCATTTCTTGACCATTTTCTGTCACTTGGTAAGTGCCCTCAGCAAGATCGATTCGGGCTACTGCTGTGGCGGTCTGGTCTTTGTTTTGGCGCGTGATGACAATGGTATGTTCATCTGGTGTTTCCACTTCAATGCTTCCTTCTAGGTCAAAAGCTTGCGAGTTGTTCCGGAAACTAAAGAGCTTGAGAAGGGATTTCACAACTGGACGCTCTACTTCTTGAGCAATTTCTTCATTGCTGTAGTAATGACGATTGATATTGCGGCCTTCCTTAGTGTTTTCTAAGAGTTCCAAATCATTCTTCCCAGCTAGGAATCCAACATAATAAACTTGTGGAATGCCTGGCGCAAAGGCTTGAATCAAGCGGGCTAGGAAGTACTTACTATCGTCATCTCCAAGCGCTGAATAGTAGGTCGAATTGATTTGGTAGATGTCCAAGTTGTTGTACTCTGCTGTTGAATATTTGCGTTTCACATTTGCTCCTACCTTGTAGAGCTCATTTGATGCATAGTCAATTTCTTCATCTGTCAAGATATCCTTGACATCAACCACCCCAATCCCGTCATGGGTGTCGAGTGTCGTGAACTGCTTCATCGGACTCATCTTCAACCACTTAGCAAGGCGATCCACTTTTGAGCTATAGAGGCTATAGAGGGTGACCATTGGAAGCGCGAAGTCATAGACATAATAATCGTGGTCAGCAATCTTAAACTGGATGGAATAGTGCTCATGAATCTCTGGAAGAAGCTCAGCACCGTAGCCTGCGGCCATATCGCGCACCTTATCCAACAAATCCCAAATGTCTGGCTCTACGAAGAAATCATTGGTGTCCAATTTCTTCACCGCATAGGCAAAGGCGTCCAAACGAATGAGGTCACAGCCATTGCTGGCCAGGTGTTCGATGGTCTTGCGAATAAAGTCCATGGTCACTTCCTTGGTCACGTCTAGGTCAATCTGCTCTTCCCCAAAGGTATTCCAGAGATGCTCGGTCGTCCCATCCGCAAAAGTGATGGCTTGCTTGGGAGCTCGGTCTTTGCGCTTATAAATCAAGTCCACATCTGCTTGAGTTGGGCGATTCTCTGGCCAGAACTTGTCCCAGTTGAGAAAGAGGTCCTTGTAGGCACTTTGGTCATGCTTCTCTTGGTAGTCCTTGTAGTATTTAGATTGACGAGAAATGTGATTGATCATAAAGTCAAACATAAGATAGTACTTGTCGCCCAAGCGTTTGACATCTTCCCAATCTCCAAAGGCTGGATCCACTTGGTCATAGTCCACAGGCGCAAAGCCACGGTCACCAGTTGATGGGAAAAATGGCAAGAGGTGAACCCCACCTACTGCATCTCCAAAATATTTCTCCAGATTTTCATAGAGGTCCTTCAGGTTATTTCCTAAGCTATCTGAGTAAGTAATTAACATGGTTTTGTTTTGAATTGGCATAATGGTTTCCTTTTCTTTTTTTGAAAGCCAAGTCTTTAAGAGACCTGGCTTTCTTGAGTTTTTCTATTTTAGAATTGCTTCCTAGGATACGATTTAAATCAGCAAGCTGAATCGTCCCTTTGTATCTGGAATTGAACACGGGACTAATTTCTTAGGAAAAAAGATAAATCTCCTTGTGTGCAAGCACACTAAGTCGATTTCCTATATTTCCACAGCCGTTACTACTTCAGTAGTCTACGGATGTGGATGCCCTAGGGTACTACAGAAATTTTCAGCAAGCTGAATCGTCCCTTTGTATCTTATTTCACTGCGCCGTTGCTCATTCCTGCGATGATATGGCGTTGGAAGAAGAGATAGACAATGGTGATACTGATAATGCCGACCACGTAAGAGGCAAAGCTTGGTCCGTAGTCGTTGAAATATTGGCCTGCGTAGTTGTATTGGAACAAAGGCAGGGTCCACATTTTTGGAATCCCGGTTCAAGACAAGGAGTGGCAACATGAAGTCATTCCAGAACCAAAGGGCATTGATGATCATGGTTGTCGCATGCATGGGTTTCATCATTGGGAAGATGATGCGGAAATAGGTTGTAAAACTTTATTAGCCCCATCGATCTCTGCTGCTTCATCCAGACTTTCTGGGATAGAGATTTTGATATAGCCGACATAGAGGAAGAGGGTCTGTGGAATCGCATAGGTCAAGTAGAGCAAGATCAAACCAAAGGTGTTAGCCAAACCGAGTTTACTCATCATAACCGTAATCGGAATCATGATGACTTGGAAAGGTACGAAAATCCCAAGGATCAAGAGGGTGTACATGATGGTAAAAGCTTTTCTCTTACTCATATTACGAGCGATGGAGTAGGCTGCCATGGGGATAACGATCATTACTGCAAGTAAAGACAAGACAGTGATGACGACAGAGTTCCAATAATAGCCTCCGATCCCATCAGCCAAGAGACGACTGAAGTTGTCCCATGTGAAGTTGGTTGGAAATCCAAAGAAATTGTCTACGATATCCTTGGTTGGTTTGAAGGAACTAAAGAGGGTGGCAAGGAGTGGCACTAAAATCAGAACCGATCCTAGAATCAATAGAATGTATTTGCCAATCAAGGCTTTTCTTTCATCTTGTTTCATCGTGCTTCTCCTCTTAAATTTCAAATTTCTTAGATACTCTCAATTGGATGATCGAAATCACTACAATCAAGAAGAACAAGATTACGGCAATGGCATTGGCATAACCGAATTGGTTATTTTTAAAGGCATAGTTATAAACCAAGAGTCCAAGTGAGGTTGTGGCATTGTTTGGACCACCACCAGTCATGGCAAAGACTTGGTCAAAGGCGGTAAGCCCACCTTTTAGGGCTAGGATAAAGACCATAGAGACACTTGGTAGCAAGTAAGGCAATTCAACATTCCAGAAGACTTGCTTGCTCGTTGCACCATCGATTCTTGCTGCTTCTGTAATTTCAGATGGGATAGATTGCAGACCAGCTAAGAAGATAATGATGGGCATAGCTACTCCTTGCCAAAGAAGGACAAAGACAGCCGCGAATATTGCTCCCCACTTAGTCCCTAAAAGACTGGTTTGGAGAAACTCGATATGAAGTGCATTCCCAATCGCTGGTAGACCGTAGTTGAAGACTTGTTTGAAAATCAGAGCCACTGTCAAACCAGACAAAACTGCTGGGAAGAAGAACCAAGCACGGAAGAAGGTTTGGCCTTTGATCTTAGAGTTCAAGACACGCGCAATGAAGATCCCAAGGGCAATCTCACCAACTACCATAGCAATCGTGATGATCGCAGTAAAGCCAATAGCATTCATGAATTTTGGATCCATAAAGAGGAGCTTAAAGTTGTTCAAGCCAACAAACTTGTAGTTATAGGTCAAACCTGTCCAGTTGGTAAAACTGTAAAAGGCTCCTTGGAACATTGGCACATAGAAGAAAATTGCTTGTAATAAGAGGGGAATGACCACAAAAGCCCATGCCCAATATTTTTGTAATACTTTTTTCATTGTCTCTCTACTCCTAATCCACATCCGCTTTCATCGGGTTAAAGAAGGCATTCAAATCATTGACCATTCCTTGTTTATCACCTGTCAAGACATAGTTCATCGTCAAGGTATGGAAGTCTGCTTCACTGGTCCAGTATTGTTGCAACCACACCAAGTGACGATCCGTAAAGGCATATTTGGTCATCCCAGCAAGCGGTGAATCCTCTCCTGCTTGTTTGACCCCTTCGATCGCTGTTGGAGATCCGTCCACATCATAGTACTTTTTGCATGACTTCTGGACGGGTCATGTATTCCACAAAGGCATTGGCTTCTTTTTGGATGTTTGGTAGTAGCAGAGATAGACCATGCTAAGTCTCCCGCACCAACGGTTAAGCTTTTGTCCTTTTTCTTTCCCTGGAATCATGAAAGGTCCCAATCTTAAATTTCGGTTTTTTGTTCATTGATCGCGGTGATAGCCCAAGATCCATTTGGTGTCATGAGGACATCCCCACGCGCGAAGGCTCCGATAACGTCTGTATAACCTGCACCTTCCCAGTTCTTTTTGCTTCGAACCTTTAATGCGAAGGATATCCATGACCTTGATGTCATCTTTCATAATCGGATCAGACAATTTAATGGAATTTGGCTTAGAATAACGAAGGTATTGGTTGGCTTCTTTTTCCTCCACCTGCTGCTGTCGCAAAGGCCAATTGATTGTAACCATTGAGGGTCCAAGCTTCTGCTCCTGCAATCCCAAATGGGGTTTGTCCTTTGGCAACGATGTCTTTTACCAACTGTTCAAATTCGTCCCAAGTTTCAGGAACCTTCAAGCCCAATTCTTCGAATTTATCTTTGTTGTAGTAGATTCCGTAAGCATTGGCTGTGAAAGGAACGTTGTAGACTTTTCCATTTACGGCATATTTTTTTCAGCGTAGCCGTTTTTTCACGCGTTTGAGATAGTCTTTATTGCTTAAATCTTCGAAGACACCCTGCTTTTTGCCCATTCTTGCAATTCGATGGACTGTGGGTAAATATTGACCACATCTGGCACATCTCCTGCGAGGACACGTGTCTTTCAACACCTCACCAGCGTTTGGTACATTGACAACTTTGACCTTGACCTTTGGATTTTTCCTTTTTCCAAAATCACGCGCGATTTCTTCCAAGGTTTTGGTCATTTCTTTTTCTGGTTGAAATACTCGATGGTCACTGTACCATCCGCAGATTTTTTCCATCGTTGGAGCAAGCACCGAGCCCAAACAAGGCTAGGCCTGTAGTCGCAAGAAGTCCGATTTTTTTATACCATTTCATTTGGCTGTCTCCTTTTTAATTTTTTGACAAAAACATATTGTTTGCTGAGGAAATCTCCTGAGGAAGAACGACGGTTAAGCCGGCATACATGAGCTCAGCTCCTGAATAGACTTGGTCCGTCCCTTCTAAGCGATAGAGCGCATCTTCTTCCAATCCCTTTGAGTTTCAGGGTCGGCTCGATCTCCTCAACCGTTGATAAGACCCGTACATAGGTTACAACCGTGCGGTCTTGATAAGTGAACTGGACGGCTGCTTGATTGCTACCTTGGCTTGGATTGATCAAGCGGTAGTGTTTTCCGAATTGAACAAGTGGTCGAATCGTTTTGTAATGAGCGACTTGGTCTGCGATCCGATCCAACTCTTCTTGAGAAAGACTAGTCAAATCCAATTCATAGCCTAGATTTCCCATCATGGCTACATGACCTCGCGTTTCAAGTGGTGTCATCCGTCCCATCTGGTGATTTGGCACTGCTGATACGTGAGCCCCCATAGAAATGGTAGGATAGAGGTAGCTAGAACCGTACTGGATCGGAAGTCTGGCAATGGCATCCGTATTGTCACTTGCCCAGACCTGAGGGAAGTAACGCATCATACCGAGGTCATTGCGGCCACCGCCTCCAGAGCAAGACTCAAAGAGAATGTTCTCATACTTCTCTGTTAAGTAAGAAACCACTTCATAGAGACCCAAGATATAAGCATGGGATTGCATCTTGGTTTCAAGGTAGGTTATCCCATTCCCAAGTTTGGTGATATTGCGGTTCATATCCCATTTGATGTAGTCGATCTCATGGTTTCCAAGTAAGTCATCCAAGACCTGCTTGATATAAGAAACCACTTCTTTATTTGCGAAATCGAGTACTAGTTGATTCCGTGAATAGGTGTGTTCATAGCCTGGGACTTGAATAGCCCAGTCCGGATGAGCCCGATAGAGGTCGCTATCAACAGAAATCATTTCTGGCTCCACCCAAAGGCCAAATTGAAGTCCCTTGTCGTGGATGCCTTGGATCAGTTCTGCTAGGCTTCCCCCTAATTTTTCTTCATTGACAGTCCAGTCACCGAGAGCCCGATTGTCATCATAGCGATTACCAAACCAGCCATCATCAAGAACAAAGAGTTCGATTCCCACTTTTTGAGCCTCATCTGCCAGCTCCAATAATTTTTCTTTCTTAAAATCAAAGTAGGTGGCTTCCCAGTTGTTGATCAGAATTGGACGTTCTTTATGAGCAAAGGGACTAGGAATGATATGGTCTTGGACAAATGCTTGACTCTCTTGACTGAGACCAGTCAATCCCTTATGGGAGTAGCTAATCATGGCTACCGGCGTATCAAAGCTCTGATTCGGTGCCAACTCCCAGGAGAAGTTTTCTGGATTGATTCCCAATCCAACGCGAACTTCATTGATTTGATTCTTTTGAACAAATCCTTCAAAATTTCCACTGTAGAGCAGTTGGAAAGCAAGGGCAGAACCAGCATCTTCTGTCACTTCATGGTCAGCAAGAATGAGAGCTGGGGTCTGGGCGTGTCCAGAAGCACCACGGTTGGAGCTGATGGAGAAGATTCCTTGTTCCACTTGTTGACGGCGGACTGTTTTTTCTCTCGCATAGGCCCCTTGAAGGGTGATGACATCATAGTCACCTGCTGGGATATCTGCCATCACACTGAGGGCCTTGTGGATCACGACGGTTTCATCACTGCAGTTTTCAATCTTTGAAAAGCTAGTGATGGTTGCTCGATCCTCGTAAGCCGTGTAATAGAGGGTCAAACGCAGGGCCGCTTGATCATCTTCAAAGACCAAGGCCAAGGTTTCAGCCTGATCTACCGAGTGAGGATTGGGAAGACCAGTTGCCTCGACACTGCCAGAGTAGATATTGGCTCCGACATAGAGGAAATCTGTCACCTCTGTAGCGCCGTGCTGGATTTGAATAGACGGCTTTCGAAAATCTCCAAGCCCGTGCTGTCCTAAGATCTGACGCTGGGTATCCAAGCTGAAGGTTCGATTGTCAGGTGTTGGATTTCCAGAGAAAGCATGATCCTTCTCATGCACCGTATTGGAAAAATGATAAGACGGGATCGGACGTCCCAGATGCTTGAGCATCAGGTAGCCATCTCGATTTTCAAGGATCAGGCTCAGTCCCTTACTTTCTACATAGAACAAATTTTGTTCGATACGAATTGCCATATCTTCCTCCATTGGACCCTGAAAATAATATCACTATGTATTTTTAAATTCAGTTCCAATAACTTTCTTTTTTAGCATGTCTTTATTTTACATAATGTAAACGCTTTACTAAAATAGAATTTTGTTGGACATATATGGTAAAATGTTAGGTAGGAGGTTTACCTATGTTAGTCTTTTCTGAATACCAAACTGATACCATTGACCTAGCCCTTGATTTTTATGGCTACGAAGATTGTCCGAAGAACTATGAATTTGGTCCTAGCGTCCGAGATAATTTTGTTCTGCATTTTATTACCAAGGGAAAGGGAGTCTTCCACTTCAATAAAAAAGAAATCCACCTAGAGGCCGGGGATCTCTTTCTTCTCCCCAAAAATAAAGTGACCTACTACAAGGCCGATGCCGAAGAACCTTGGTCCTACTACTGGATTGGCATCAGTGGCACCAAGGTGAGTGATTTCATGCGTTTTTCAACCCTGCATGAAAAAGGCTTTTCTAAAGAAAACAGAGGTGGAAACAGAAAAGGATCGGCCAGTTTATGGAGCAACTCGTCCACAAGGCAGAGGCTTCAAAGATGACTTCTCACTACCAACTCCACCTTCTCTCGCAGATCTATGAACTGCTATTTCTTATCAGTGAAGTGGCTCCCGATATCCATCGGAGCCATCCATCTCCGACCTATCAACTCTACCTGACCTGCAAGCATGTGATTGAGACGCATTACAATAAAGAACACTTGAGTATTCAAGAGATCGCCGATGACCTCAATGTCCATCGCTCCTATCTGACAACTGTTTTTAAGGAGTTTCACCAGATCTCTCCCAAGGAATTCTTGCACTCGGTCCGCATGCAGCGTGCCCAGCAGTTACTGACCAATACAGACGAAAGCATCAAGATTGTGGCTTACTCAGTTGGCTTTTCAGATCCCCTCTATTTTTCAAAGGCTTTTAAGGCCTATAGCCAACTGACTCCTAGCCAATATCGCAACAAACATAAAATTTAGTAAAATTTTATTTCTTTTTACTAGTTTTTAGAGTATACTGGAAGTAGAAATCAATAAAGGATGAACTATGGCAACGATTAAAGACATTGCGGAAAAAGCAGGCGTTTCTCAGGCAACGGTCTCTCGCGTCCTCAACCAGGATGCGACCTTATCGGTCAGTGAAGACACGCGCAGTCGGATTCTTCGCATCGCTGAGGACCTGCATTACCAAAAGAAAAGCCGCAAAACAGCGCCTCAACCAGTTGAGGATTTTCATAAAATCGTCATCTTTTGAATGGTACACGCGCGAAGAAGAATTAGATGACCTCTACTACTATGCCATTCGGATGGGGTTAGAAAAACAAGCCCAGGAATTAGGCTATGAGATCTTTCGTATCTTTAATAATGACGATTGGTCCTTGATTCAAGAGGCAGACGGCATTATCGCTCTTGGGAAATTCAGTCCCAAGACCATTCGAGATCTAGAAAGCTACGGCAAACCCCTGATCTTTTGTCGATAGCAATACCCTCTATCTGGGGACATTCCTGTGTGACGACCGATCTAGAAGATTCTGTCATCACCGCTCTCGAGTATTTCCTTGATCATGGCCACAAGGAGATCGGGCTCTTGGTCGGGTCAGGAAGAGACGGCAGATGCGACACCGCTTCAAATGGATCCCCGTCAACGGACCTTTCAACAGTTTCTCACGGAAAAAGGACTTTATGAGGAGCGCTTTGTCTCTGTTGGGTCAATTCTCGACCGAGTCAGGGTTATCAGATGATGGAGCAGCTGATTCAAGACTTAGGGCGACGACTTGCCAACTGCCTTTTTCATGGCTAGTGATGCCTTAGCTGTCGGAGCTCTTCGGTCCCTTCAGGAGCATCAAATCGCAGTTCCTGATCGCGTCAGTCTCATTTCCTTCAATGATACATCGATTGCTAAGTATGTTTTTCCCGCTCTCTCTACAGTAACCGTCTACACGGAAGAAATGGGCAAGCAAGCCATCCAGATGTTGCGACAAACCTTCCAAGGGAGTCAACCAAGTGTTCCCTATATGGTCAAATTAGCTACCAAACTGACGATTCGAGACAGCAGTCGCTAGGAGGTCTTATGAAAACACACGAAATCCTCTTTCAAACCCTTTCTCAGGCAGATGATTATGTCAATGGGGAGCAGCTGGCAAAAGAACTAGGTGTTTCCCGCACCTCTATCTGGAAGGCTATCCAACGTCTAGAAAAAGATAGGGTCGTCATCGAATCCCTAAAAAAGAAGGGCTACAAACTGGTCTCAGGCGATATTCTGCTTCCTGAGGTTATCGCAAAAAATACTCAGTTGACCGTGTCCTTGAATGAAGACTGTGGTTCCACCCAATTGGATGCCAAATTAGGCATAGAAAGCCATCAAGAAGGCAAGGCGCTCTACCTAGCCAAGTCGCAGTCCGCTGGAAAGGGCCGCTTTGGTCGTGACTACTACTCTCCCGATCAGGGCGGTATCTACATGTCCCTTCATCTCAAGCCTCAACTGCCCCCTGCGGAGCTCCCCCCTTATACCCTCATGGTCGCTGGAGCCATCTTCAAGGCTATTAAAAACCTGACCCTGATCGATATCGATATCAAGTGGGTCAACGATATTTACTACCGCCATAAAAAAATTGGGGGAATCCTCACCGAAGCTATCACGTCCATCGAGACTGGTCTCGTCACGGATGTTATTATCGGAGTCGGTCTCAATTTAGCTATCCCTACTTTTCCAGAAGCGCTAGAAAGCAAGGCGGGGTCTTTATTTGAAGGACCTTGTCCCATCACCCGCAATGACCTCATCAGTGAGATCTGGAAGGAATTCTTCCAAACGGATGTCGATGAACTGGTCTACCTCTATAAAGAGCGCTCCCTGGTCCTAGGACGAACTGTCACTTTTGAGCAGAACCAACAGACCTATCAAGGCCTCGCCAAAGACATCTCTGATACCGGCCAACTCTTGGTCCAATTAGACAATCAAGAAGAAATCTGGCTCAATAGCGGAGAAATCTCCCTCAAGCAGTGGAATCTATAAAACAGAGCTCACAACTCACAAAAGAGTCTGGGACAAAACGCTGTCTCAGACTCTTTTGTGTGAAGATATATCAAAACTTTTTAAACCAATTCTTGATATACTCTAAGCATATATCTAGTAGGAATTTGATAAATAATAATACAATTCCAATCTTCACAAACATGTAATATTTAAATGTGTCATCAAATTCATGCACACGGATCGGAAAGGTGAAGATATTAGACGGATTGATAAGAAAATAAAGTGAGATACAAATAGATAAAAACCAACGCTACTATAAAAAATTTTTTTATGTAATTGCATTTTTTTACCTTCCTTTTAAATGTCAGCTTTTTTTATAATACGATGTATATATAAAGTGCGATGATAAGGCTAATTAAGAGGATCAATAAGATGGAAATAATTATTTTTTTCATTGTTTGTACCAATAATTTTGTATTACTATTCCGTAACCGTTAGAGGCAAATACAGCATTTATAACGCCTAATTGTACGGATAACCGTCTTTAATCTATTTATAATAAGTCATATAATTTAAGGATAGCACTTCCGAATCCTAGAGAAGCTAGAATTAATAATGTGATATTGCGGAATGTAAAAGTAATATTTCTTAGTAATAGTATTAAGATTAGAAATACTATTGGATATATTATGTATTTAAGCCCACGCATTTCTTTTTTCCTCTTTGCGATTTTTTTGGTTAATAATGTTATTCAGAATTTGCGATTATCTCCATTCTAACCTAAACAACATAATCTTCATATCGTCGGACTAAAACCCTCGCTTTAGCGACCTTTTATGATCGTCTTTTGAATAACCTTGATACCATGCGTTTTATTGTGGGGAGGTTTACTTTATTTTTCTCCTGAAATTGAGTTTTTTTGCTCATCCTTGTTTTTACTTCCGGCGAGAGATAATAAATTTATCAATGAATAGTAAGTGATATAATGCAAGTACAAATCCCTCAGAAACTACCACGAAGAGAGAATTCTTGATGATTAAGAGGAAGTAGACAAGCAGGAGAAATCTGGCTCAATAGCGGGAGAAATCTCTTTGACGAAATGGTAAACGAAATAAAAATAGATTAAATGCGATGAAGACCCCTATTCTGTTTGAAGGGTTGATCTGCAAAGTTTCAAGGTCTGTAAGTAAGAAACGACAAAAAAGCATCTCCGCAGAAGGATGAGTGGAGAAAGAAGAGAGAAATGAATGGAAAAAAACTAGTTAGTATTATCGTGCCGATTTATAACGTGGAAAAATACTTAAGACAATGTTTGGATAGTATTTTAAGACAGACTTTTCGCCCGTTAGAGATTATTCTTGTGAATGATGGTTCGACGGATGGTTCGGATACCATTTGCCAAGAATATGCAAAAATTGATGAGCGAGTGTTTATCTAAAAAAACGGCGGTGTTTCAGATGCGCGGAATGTCGGATTAGATGCTGTCACTTCTGATTATGTTCTCTTTATAGACTCTGATGATTGGATTGAACCGACTTATGTTGAAGTCTTATATGAAAAAATTGAAGAATATCAAGCAGACATTGTTTTTCAAAATTATACCAGTTTCAATGATGAGGATTCCAATTTTTACTTCCATATGTCAAATGACTATTATGAAGAAATTTATGACAATTATTCCGTGATGAACTTATTAAACGATTCTAGTGAGTCGAAAAATTCCGCTTTAATCGTTCCTTGGGCAAAAATTTATCGAAAAGAAATTCTTAATAATCTTCACTTTCCATTGGGAAGAATGAGGGAAGATGCCGTATTTAATTTGAAAGTTTTCCTAAAAAGCAGAAAAAAATAGTCTACATCCACAAAGGATCTTATATTTATCGACATCAGGGAGAAAGTTTATCACGAGATTGGACGCTTGACTGGTTTTAATGAGGTCTTTTTAATTCCAGAGGAACGATTATCAATGTTGGCGACTCTAGGGATATCCACTAAGAGCCTATAAAAAGGATATCAGGTTCATAAATTTCTTTATTTCAGAAATTGAAAATCGAGGATTACCAAAATCTCCTATTTTTTATCAAATGAAGGAAAAAAGAGAGTTACTAAACAATTTTTCCCACATTCATCAAGAGAAAAAGCAATCATTTTAGCCTGTAGCTTTGATGATGTGAACAACATTCATACGGTCATAAAAATCGATTTGTTTTCATAACGCTCCATTCGTTTTATCTTTCATTCATCATGATTTCCCGTATGAATGGTTTCCAACAAATGAAAAAGACGATTAGAGGTTTGATTCAGATATTATCGATTGTCGTCTATCTGACAAATACCCTTTAACATTTGATGATTTTGATCGTTTTCATTCTTTAATCGTTGATTTTGTGGAGGAAAAGAAAGCCCTGTACCTCGACCAAAATATCCTTATTACAAAAAATTTGGAGGACTTGTTTAGCATCGATTTAAAAGGCTATCCAATCGCCACCGTAAAAATTCCTTATGCTTCATGGAAACATGAAACCGTTACTCCGCAGGTTTTCTTCATAAATGTTTCCTGCTTGTCGAAGGAAAAATACCTCTCAGACGATGATGGAGACTAGGTGACGAGGTCTGAAATTGGAAGGGATGGTCAAAACGAGTTTCAATTGTCTATCTAAATCAAATTGGTTGGAGCTAGATGTTGACTACAACGACCTTGATCATCCTACATGCAAGTCAGATCATCCCATACCTACAGGCCAAGATTTTCCAGGAATGATTTCCTATTTACCTCATGAAGAACCATGGAGAGTTCAAAATGATCAAGAATATCGCAAGGTTTGGTGGTTTTATCATAACCTTGAATGGACGGAATTAGGTGGAAATTACCACTTACATGCTTTGCAAAAGTATCTTTTAGATTCTTTCGATGGTAGTGAAAAATTTGATAGACCGAGTTTCTTTCTTCATTTTATGAAGTAAGATGATACTTTCGAATCTTTCACTCAATAAGATGGGAGACGATTGAAAAGCTTTTGTGAACTTATTCCAAAAACAAGGGCAGAAATGGCCCCCAAAAATACAGGGCTATATGCTTCTATTCGAAGTGGGACGGAAATCGGTAATTCGTTAGAATTCGATTTCGTCGTCCCACTCTCCGCACAGTTGAGTAGGGGCTGTAAAAGCTGATGAAATCAGCGTAGTAGAGCCCACTCAACCACTGCGTCTTGCTCAACAAACCAAAAATAATTGAGAGGCTAGGACTTTTGTCCCAGCCTCTTTTTATTCTTGTGGCTCTTTGGGCAGTTCCATACGGAAGCGTAAGCCCATAGCCGTTTTATCAAATTGGTAGGCCAGTTCTTCATGGTCTAGCAAGTGTTGGACCACAAAGAGTCCCAAGCCTCCTTCCTTCTTCTGGTGGCTAGCAGTCATTGGCATCTCAGCGGTCTCTACCATTTCCTGGCTGGTATTTCAACCGCCAAGTGCGTTCCTTCCTCTTCGAGACGGAGCTGGATCTCTCCACCGGCATCCGAATGCTTGACGGCATTACTGATGACATTTGAGAGAACCAATTTCAGAATCGCTGGGTCCATATAGACGGCTTTGTCAGGGATCTGATTGTCAATCGTGAGCGCGCGGGATTGAGCCAAGACCTTGTAATGGTCGAGGATCTGCTCTACGACCTGATCCAGCTGGATCCACTCCTTGTCTCCGGCCAATTCTTGGACAGAGGACAGGGACAGGATTTCTAAGACGATCTGGTTCATCTCATCGACGATATCGAGGGAGACCGACAGGTAGCGGTCCCGATCCTTGTAGCGGCCAATCTTATCCCGCATATTTTCTAGGATAATCTTCAAGCTGGCTAGCGGCGTCTTGAGCTCATGCGAGGCCCCCCGTAGGAATTCGACCTTCATCTGCTCCAACTTCAGATTTTCCTGTTTCTGCTGCTCTAGATTGTCGATCACTTCTAGGAGATGATGATAGAGGTCGTTGATCTGTTGCTTGAGGACGCCGATCTCGTCCTGCGAATGAATGGGGAGATTAGCTGTCCGATCCAAGCGCTTCATCCGCTTGGTCATCTGCTTGATCTCCAGGATCGGAGCAGAAATCAGGCGGGCATAGAGATAGGAGGCAAGGAGTGACAGAACAAAGGAAGCGAGAAGACTATAGGGAAGAAAGCCCAAACTGATGTCCCGCGCTTCCTTTTTGGAATCGACAGTTGCTAAGAATTGCAAGGTCAAGTCCTTCCCCTCTTTGGTCTGAATCTTTCGCTCTTCAATGACCAGAGAATTGTTCTGGCTGTCAGGGTTCACGAGCAAATCATCCTTGACCTCTAGGGCATTTTGTTTTTCCTTTCCTTTGATAGACACCTTGATATCATTGGTCTTAGAAAAAAGGTCGATGACCGACTCAATGGTTCCTTCTTCCTGACCTTGGAAACTCTTGGACAGGGCCTGTGATTTCTTCAAAATCGTCTGGCGCTGGGACTCGATATAGGTCGACGGGAAAATAAAGTAAACCGAAGCGTGTAAGAGGATGACTAAGCTACTAAATAGGGCAAAGGTGATCAGAAAAATCTTTGCAAAGATACTCCGTTTGGTCATGGTCTCTCCAATTTATAGCCGACATTGCGTACCGTAACGATACAGTCCAGCTCTAGTTTTTTTCGTAGTTCCTTGATATAGACATCGATCACCCGGTCAAAAGGAATCTCCTCTGTCTCCTTCCAGACGGCATCGAGGATCTGAGAGCGGGTCCGGGCCTTACCCTCATGCTGGAGCAAGTATTCCAAGATTTCCAACTCCTTGGCATTCATGGAGATGGCTTGCCCAGCTAGACTGGCTGTGTAGCTCTCAAAATCCACCCGTGCCTCTCCATAGGTGAAGATCCGTGAAGGCTGGAGCTTTTTAAAAATAGCTTCGATACGGACCTTCAAGAGGGACAAGGAAAAGGGTTTTTCCAGGTAGCCATCTGCCAACTCTCCAAAGGCTGTCAACTTATAGTCCTCATCATGGAAGGCCGTCAGCATGAGGACAGGAACCGAGCTGGTCTTCCGGATGGTCTTGAGCACTTCCAAGCCATTGAGGATAGGGAGCTGGATATCCAGCAAGACCAGATCTGGCGCCTCTCTGTGAAAGAGGTCCAGGGCCTCCTGCCCATCACCAGCTTCAAAGACCTCATAGCCACATTCCATGAGATAGTCGCTCATCCCTTCGCGAATCAGGACTTCATCTTCTACGATTAGTATCTTCATACACTTTCCTTTTATCTAAGAAACTTCTTCTACCTCCTATTATACCCTATTTCTATTTTAGGAAACAATCTTTATTCGACATCCACCAAGAGATCTTTTGGTTTCTTATGCAAGAGCCATTGAGAAGAAAGGATGGATACGAGAATCAAGAGGAGGCCACTATCAAAAACAATCACCAACAATTGGCTCGGTTGGATGTCCATATGGAGGTCTGTTAGGGTCTTACTGAAGCTTTTCTGCCTCAGCTCCACCACCAAGGTTGGCTGCAGAGGATTCTTGAGCCATTTGTTTGGCAATGCCACTGGTTACGTTCTTGAGTACCGTATCTCCGACTGTTTTGGCAAGAAGTCCTGCAACTCCATAGGAGAGGAGGAAGGCGGGGATGGAAATCATGACCAATTCTGCCACGAATTGCCCTGCAATCTGCACCTTGGAGAGTCCCAGAGCTAGCAAGATACCCACTTCTCTGCGACGGGCATTGAGCCACAAGACGAGGAGAAGGGTGAGAAGCAAGCTAGCAAAGATGAGGCTACCGATAAACAAGTAGTCCGCCACTTGGAACATGCTGCTGATGGATTTTTGCAAGGCCGGGTAGTTGGACGAGCTCTTAACCAAGTCAAAGTAATTCCATGGGATATCCAAGGCTTTGATTTTTTCGATCAAGGCATCCAGGTCCTGATCCCCTTTTGCAAAGAAGGTCGCATCTTCATAGGTAGCTGTTTGAACAGTATTGCCATAGAGTTTGGCCGCTGTATCCAAGTCAGAGATCAGCGTATCTTCATACAATTCTTGGGCGTAAGTTAGAGGAGCTTGGTTTTTTCCTGAGAACAGACCCTTGATGGTCACTTCGACGGTTTCATTAGCCCCTTTTTCATTGTCAGCATCATATAGGTTGGACTTGAGGCGCACCTTATCGCCTACCTTGAGGCCATTCTTTTTCGCCAAATCTTCGTGCATGAGGATTTGGTTTTTGTCTTTATCCGTCAAATGCTCCCCTTGGACCAGCTTATAGGCTCCAGATACAAACTTATCTTCTTTTGAAGAGTCATTGACCCCTGTCACCATCAAGGTATTCTTGAAGTGCTTAGCCCGTTCTGGAGATTGATTTTGCAGGGTTTCTTCGGTCTCAATGATCTCGTGGTCTAGGATATCTGCGATGGCATTGATCCGCCTGATGGAGGAAGTGATCCCCTCTACCTGGCTGATTTTTTCGATATCTTCTCCTCTGAGATTCCCAGCTCCCCGTGGGGTTCCTGGATTGGTCCTGCGGTTGATCTGCATGGAGAAGCTATTGGTAATGGATCCCAGGCTTTCCGATGAAGCTTTTTGGGTCGCTCCCTTCATGGAGAGTCCGATCAAACTCAAGGTCCCCATGAGGAGAATGATGGCAAAGAGCAAGAGAGACTTGGGCCATTTACGTGTGATATAAGCAAAAGCATTGCGCAACATAGCATTCCCTCCTTACTTGCTCTTCTCGACAAGGCTACGGCGACTCAATTCCAAGACCACATCGGAGGCCTCCGCCACTTCCCTTACTGTGGGTGACGACGATGACACATTTTTGGCGTTCCTTGGCCAACTTCTTCAAAATGGCAATGATGTCACCGGCTGTCTGTTCGTCAAGGTTTCCTGTTGGCTCATCTGCCAAGATGACAGGTGCTTCTGAAACAAGCGCACGCGCAATGGCCACCCGCTGTTGCTGCCCGCCGGATAGTTGCAGGACATTGCGTTTGATTTGCGTTTCGTCCAATCCCAATTCCAAGAGAATGTCTTTCCCAGCCTGTTTGTTGACCAGGCGGACATTTTCAAGTGGCGTCAAATAATCGATCAGATTGTAATTCTGAAAGACCAGGGAGACATGGTGCTTGCGGTGGTAGCTAGACCCTTTGGTCTGGATGTCCTCTCCATCAAAGAGAACCTGCCCCTTCTTGGGATTATCCAGTCCAGCCAAGAGGGAGAGGAGGGTTGATTTTCCAGCTCCAGACTGACCGATAATGCTGTAAAATGTCCCATTTTTGAACTGATAGTTCACGTCTGAGAAGATCTCTTCTTGGTAGCTTTGGTAACTATAGGATACATGTTTGAGTTCTAACATAGGTGTCATTTCTCCTTAACTCATTTTTGTTAATATTTCTTTTGGACTCTTGCGCCAGATCATGCTGGTAGTTACACCGAGCGACAGAAGGATCAAGCACAAGAGGCTAGCATAGGCGATTCCTAAGGAAAGGCCTTGAGGGATTTGGTTGAGTAATCTAGGGTCTGCTGTTGACCGGTCTGTCCGACAAACTGCTCTAAGAAAACGATGGCTGACTATCCGCCCGATGAGAAAGGCTGGGACTCACTGCTAGTAAGGATACCAGCACCACTCAAGAGGAACTGTCTAAAGATCCGGCCCTGCTCTTCCCAATGGATAAGAGCACCCCGATTTCGTGGATCCGCTCCCGTGTCCAGAGACTGAGCAAGAGCGATAGAGCACCGCTTCCCGTCACCAGGAGGACGATCATCATGATCCGTACCAGGCCTTCTAGGGTCTGAGAGGATTCTTTCATCTGGTCAAAGGCCTTGCGATCTTCGACCACACGCAGAGACTGCCAATCCAGATCCAAGCTTTTGACTTGCTTCAAGAGGGCATCGATTTTCTCAGGATCTTTGACGCCAGGTGACTTGTGTCACTTCTTGCTGACTGAGACCAAGAAGCTTGGTCGCATCCTCATAAGAAAGGTAAACTTGGTTTTCACTCAAATCAGAGGTCATTCCTGTGAATTTCTCCTGTTTCTACCTGAAAAAGATCCCTACGATTTTAAAGGTTTGCTCTTTGGCAGGAGTCTCTCCCATCTGAAAGCTGGGACAAGGCCGAGCGAATCTCCGACCTTTAGCTTGTGCTTCTTAGCCAACTCTTGGTGAATCAAGATCTGCCCAGCGAGCCTTATCGGATAAGTGCTTGCCTTGCACCAGCTGGAAACTGCCACTGTGAAATCTAGGTGCTGGTCTGTCTTCTGAGGTAAAACAGTGCCTAGCGCTTGCTTGGCTTCCGCCCTCAGATCATCCTGCTCTACTCGACTGCTGTCCTGTCACCGCCTCTTTCCCAAGCAACGTGAACGGGACTTCTACATTGGGGACCATGGATCCCTACCCCAGCTAGTCTTTTTCAGCTTTTTAGCCTCCTTCAGAGCAAGGGAGCATCCCCTGTTTACTGGTCAGGGGCAAAGCTGGTCCCTAGCCGACCGCTTTGATATGGTCCTCCAGTCTTCCTCCCACTTGCACCAGCTGAAAAATAGAAATACAAGCAAGAAAGGACTAAGAGCAGAACTGAAAGAGGACCAGATTCCTCGTTCTTTTCGAGGAAATATAGGCGATTGCCTGTTGTGAGCATGATCTCACCCTCCATTTCAGGCCCCACGGCAATGCAATGTGGACGCTTTTCATCATTTGTTATAGTTATTATAGAAAAGAAATGTGAAATGTTTGTGAA